>Ga0208388_1000001_pt1 | contig 223239 bp, 291 predicted proteins | sample CryBogCBH18Jul07_FD_185511 | JGI IMG/M metagenome (GOLD analysis project Ga0208388, IMG submission 185511) | Freshwater microbial communities from Crystal Bog, Wisconsin, USA - CBH18Jul07 (SPAdes) (version 2) | ecosystem: Environmental > Aquatic > Freshwater > Lake | place: Crystal Bog...
GGATGAAGAAGTAAAGCAGCTATGTGATGAGCTATTCAAAGAATGGTCAAAGAGTGATCCTGTTAGTGGCATTGGCTTATATATGTACACACTTGCAGGAAGAACTGAGACGAAGTTAAGTTCTCTTGCCAATGAACTCAGTAGGGTAAAGCGTCAGCTGGATATTCAAAAAGTACAAGCAGAAACCTGGAAGCAATCTTATCTCGAGCAGGTAAAAGAGAACGTCAAGATGCAAGCCGAGATGTTAGCAAATGAACAAGCGTAAGTTAGTAACTGATCGTCGTCCTGGTTGGATTGGACCTTATGGTGCTGTTAATATGAATAGCGAAGAGCAGACACTTACAGAAGTGTTGGATAAAGCTATCCTAGGTGAAAGCGGTGCACTTGTAGTTAGCATGACTTCATATATGTTGAAGCTTCACGAAGATATCGCTCGGCTATCAAAAGAGACTGAAATACTAGCAGCCAGAATGAATTATTATCAACATGCGTTGCAAGAGATTTGGGATATTGCAGATCAATGTGGGGAGCCAATCTCATCTAAAATGGCTAGTGATGCTTTAACTAAAAAGGTTTAAGATATGAGTGAAGATAAGATAACCGAAATAGCTCTTGATGTAGGTTTGTTGAATTATGTTGATAATGAAACACCTCGCAGATACTTCATACATGGTAATGCTGATTTAGAAGAATTAAACTTATTTGCTAAATCACTTATTATTGAATGTGCTAAGGTTGCAGATGATAATTATGATAAAGGTCTTTGTCCAGTTGGCAATTTTATAAAAGAACATTTTGGAGTTGAATAATGAGTGGTGGGCACTTTGACTATAATCAGAACAGGATTGAATACATCATCGAAGATATTGAGCGTCTTTTTGAAGGAGAGACCAGATATCGTCCTGAGACCATGGTAGAGTTTGGTGAAGCCATCCGTGCACTAAAGATTGCATATGTGTTTGCTCAGCGGATCGATTGGCTATTGTCAGGAGATGATAGCGAGGATACTTTTCACGAGAGGTTGAAACAAGAGCTGGGAGAGCTTAATAAATGAGTGGCGATAAGTTAAACGATGCGATTGAGTCATGGATTGATTCTCTGCCTGAAGTCGAACAGCAATTGATTAATGCTAAACGTCGAGCCAAGCTTCTTGAAGATGGCCCTGGCGGCATTATGGAAATGAAGCAAACTATTGCTAATAAAGAAGCCGAGATTGAAGAATTAAAAAGACTGAATGTCAACGCCAATAAATTTAGTGAAAAGGTTGCGGCCAGCGTCTTAAATAAATTTTATTATGAAGATCAAATTGAGAAGTTAGAACTTGAAATTGATCAGTTGCAAAAATATAAAGTCTTTGCTATAATGATAGCAAATGAACCATTGGAACTTAGTTATGAAAAGGTTCAGAACCAACGTGATTGGTGGAAGAAGTTGGCACAAGAGTTGATAGACGAATTGGAGAATGATCATGAGTAACGGTCCAAATAAAGATGAAGTGCTCCAATACATCAACCGTATTGAAAGGCTTGAAGAAGATAAAAAAGCAGTTGCAGAAGATATTAAAGGCGTCTATACTGAACTTAAGGGTAATGGTTACGATGCTAAGATTATTCGTAAGTTAGTATTTATCCGTCGTAAGACTAAGGAAGAGCGTCAGGAAGAAGAAGCACTTCTTGAAATGTACATGCAAGCGATTGGAATGGAATAATGTTTAGTGACGAGATTAAGTGGTATTTTATCATGATCACTGCAGTAGTTGCACTTATTGTTTGTGGTGCAGTAGTATATCAATGGCGTCAAATGGATTGTAGTCTTACATTAGGTCAGGCTGGCCGCTCACCTGATGATATTAAGGCCATCTGCAAATGAGTAACGTTATTGAATTCAAGCCTAAACATCAACCAGAAGTTAATCCAAGAAAGCACTTTTGGTTCTCGTTCAAGGATCTACTTCGTGAAAAATATTCAGAAACAGTAGTGCATTTAATCGTAGCAGCTATTATGGATAGAGAATGCTATGAACGCACTAACGATGATATTCGTAAGGTGGTTGATATCTATTACGAACATGTTCCTTTATTATGATACTACTTGTTGCTTTTTTAATGCTGTTAAGTTTTGGTTTAGGTGTAGCTTGGAATTTAGTCTGGGTAAATATGAAAGAATTAGATGCCTGGCTAGATCGTCGAGCTTTAGAAGATAAAGAACTTACAGAATCTTTCAAAAAAAGTGTTGATGAAATTAAAAAAGAATTAGATAATAAAATATCAGCCAATAATGAATTGAACAAACTTAAACAGAATATAAACGGAGCTAAAAAATGAATACCAAGTCTATTGAATTATCTTATGAGTTTATCGATTCAATTGTGTTAAGTGAATTACAATCTGCTCTTGTATCTAACGTAAATGACTATCACAATAATGTTAGAGTATGTGAGACTCGTAAAGAGCATCGCCGTCTTATTGAATCTCTACGTCGTACTGTAGCTTACTTTATGCCTCATGATGAATTTGTAGAATATATTCGTGAAAATATTGACTGGCCAGAAGATATGGATACTAATCCAATTAAATGGTAATGCAATACGAAACTGAAATTAAGCCTATTCCTTTTCCATTAATTGCAAGACTTTTAAAGAAACGTCAAGAAGATCTTGTTAGTTACCTATGGGAAGAAGATGTTGACAATATTAAAAAAGCAAGGGATGATATAAAGACGTTCAAGTTTAAACTTGAACGTGGTGAAGTATACGAAGTGCCATTCTAATGATTGGGGGTATAGCTTAGTGGCAAAAGCCGGTGATTTTATAAATATGTGACGGAGGATAATATGTTCACAGTTTATAAAATTACAAATAATATTAATAACAAACATTATATAGGGGTACATAAAACTAACAACCCTAACGATGGATATATGGGCAGTGGTAGAGCAATTAAAGCTGCTATAACCAAATATGGTATAGATAATTTTTCAAAACATATACTTTTTATTACAGAAAATAAAGAAGAAGCTTATAATTTAGAAAAAGAACTTACAGTTGATTATTATAAAGAAGATAATTATAATATGAAACTAGGAGGTGTAGGAGGCTTTACCAAAGAAAATTCTAAAAAAGGTATTATTGCTTTAGCTAGAATTAGTGGAAAAGCATCTTACGATCAGAAAAAAGGATATCATGCTCAAACAAAACAGCAATTGTCTGAAAATGGTAGAAAAGGCGGTCTAAAAAATAAAGGCCGAAAAAAAGGTCCTTTATCTGAAGAAACAAAACAAAAAATTCGTGAATCTCTGTTAAAAAGAAATAAGGACCGATAGCCAAGCGGTAAGGCTCACTGCTCATAACAGTGCGAGCGTAGGTTCGAATCCTACTCGGTCCACCAACTATATAAGTAAATCGTAGGTTCGAGTCCTACCATCCCCACCATACCTCATAAATATATTTTTAACAGGGAGGTACGCATGAAATACCTAATACCCCTTCTATTGATATCGACATCTGCATTGGCTCAGCAACAATCTGGACCTTGTGATACAAAAGAAAAGACACACGAACTTCTTACAAAGCAATATGGCGAAAAGCCATTTGTCGAAATGAAAGACAATTTTGGTCGTCAATTCGTTATGTATGTTAATCCAAATACAGGTACATGGACGGTTATAGCCACTAAGGATGACGTCTCTTGTGGTGTGTCTGCAGGTAAAGATCTCACACCAGCAGATCCTAAAAGGTTCGAAGATAAGAAAAGTGATCCTAGTTGATTTTTTTATTATATCATTTTAATATAATAATTATGTAATTAGAGATTTTATAATGTATAAAGTATCGGTTCATCGTGGTCGTAAATTAGTAGAACGTAATTGCTTCTCTGATATAAAAAACTCAGAGAGGCATTTTGCGTTTTTAGAGCATAGATACATAAATGAAATGCAAGACTATAAAGTAAAAATTACTATTAAAAAAGACGGCGTCGAATTAAAAAGAGCTTGATTTCTTTTTGATTATATCATATCATTATTATATAATCTAACAGGAGGTACTTATGTTTGACAACAACTTCTATAAATTCTCTATCTATGATAATGGATTCTATAAGTACGTAGTTGAGTTTGAAAAAGCTTTCCATAAAGGTAATCTCCAAGGATTAACTATTAAAGATCGTCTGCATTTTGTAGATAAAGACGATGCTGAGAAGTGGATTAAGGCTGTAGCAGGTCTTGATAAGGATGAAACTTTTTTTAATTTTAAGATTGTTGAGGCAATTTAATAATGACCGCAAATACAGAGAACGTCACATACAGAATGTTTGAGAACCCAGCTGCGCAAATGCTTCCAGAGGGTTCAGAAAATAAAAAAATTATTACAGCATATAAGATGTATGAAAATTCAAATGTAGAAATTGCCCGTGGTAAATTAACTCGCCCATGGATGGATGATACATCTGATAAATTTGCATATCGTTGCTTACCGCTTAATATTGCTAACATGCACGGGTGGGCAATCTATCTTAAAAAGAGTGTAGTAGTAGAGTGGAACGGTAAACCAGGTATTGATGGTATTAAAATTATAGACCAAGAAGAGAATAAAAATTTAGTTAGCTCTCATTTTGGTAGTGGCATTGTAACTTTTTACGTAGACCATTTATTTAAAACACCAGAAAATTATAGCCTTTATATTACCGGGGCTCCTAATCATATTATACCAGGTGCGCATGCATTAACTGGAGTATATGAGTCAGATTGGGCTCCTTATTCTTTTACTATGAATTGGAAACTAACTGATCCACATAGAAAAATTATTTTTAATGTAGACGATCCTATTTGTTTTATATTTCCAGTTCAAAGAGAACTAATAGAAGAGTTTGTATTTGAAGTGCGCGATTTAAGTTCTAATCCAGAACTAGATACAGCTTATAAAGAATTTAACGATTCAAGAAATAGCTTTTTAGAATCAATAGCGCAGGGGACAAATAAAGATACTTGGCAACGAAATTATTTTCAAGGTAAAATGCCTAGTGGCTCAAAATGCCCTGTACATAACCATAAAACAAAGTTAAGTCTTAATTTTGAGGAAAAATAAAATGAAGCTGTTTTTAGTTGATGCAGTATCTTCTTTTCGTAATTCTTATGTTATTCGCTGTGAAGATATAGATCATGCTGCTGACTCTGTAACATGCAATGAGGCAGGAGAGTTTAGTCAAGAATGGTTAGGGGAAACTATTTCTCGTATCCGTGAGATTACTGAAGATGATTATCTTGCTCTTTTTGATAAAGATAATGAATATCTAAAAAGCTGGGATATTGAACAAAAGAAGAGTCTTATTCATACAGTAGACTATGATAAAAAAGAATTTAATCCAGTAGATGATATTCCTAAATCATATGACCCATTGAGTAGCGGAAAAGCGGAGATTTGATCTCCGCTTTTTTATTAGTTACCTATTTTTGCTAGTTTTTCTTGGCCGCGCATAAAGCTTGTTACACCAAGTATTGCTCCAAACGCTAAGTGTATTAAACCACCATTAGATAGAGTAAGACTCTGCCAGGCAGTATATGTGGTTTGTATACCTAATCCTTTGAAGAAAACAGGTAAGAACATAGTAATTAATGGAAAGCCTACGAAGTCCATAAAGCAAATAGCCATATAAAGCCAGCCCATTGCTGGTCTCCAATAAGCCTTTACCCAATGTTCTTCTTCTTTTTCTATCTGATGTTCTGTAACTTCTTTATCAATAGAAGTTTCAGCTAAACCAACTGATGCTTCAGCTTGTGCTGTGGCTTGAATAGAAGCCATTTGTACAGTTTGCTGAGCCATCACTGATGATGCGGCTGAATTATTATTGTTATTTACATCAATCACAGTAACTGCAGGAGCAGGTGTGGGTGCTGCAGCAGGTGTTGGATCAACAGTAGGTGTTGATGTATTATCTGATGTTTTTGATTTAAGCAAAGCCATAACAAATCCTTTATAGTATATAAATATTAAAAAAAGAGATAATCATGACAAAAAAAATTATATTCACAGCATTTACATTGCTATTTATGAGTTATGATGTTTATGCATCTGAGATGGTTTATCAATTCAGTAATCCTTCGTTTTCTGGTCAAGGATGGTCTTCTCATGTATTGACTATAGAGAATGAAGAATACACTCGTCAGCAAGCAAACATTGTTGCACAGCAACAAGCGGCCGCTGCTGCTGCAGCTGCTGCAAATAATACAAATCTTGCAAAATTTTTAAATAATCTTGAGAGTAGAATATATGCTACTCTTTCTCAACAAATTGCTTCTCAATTGTTTTCCAATCAAGGAGCTACTTCTGGTCAATTTACAGTTGCTGGTAGCACTATACAATGGAATTCTGATGGAAGCAATGTTAACATTTCAATTACCGATGCCAATGGCATTACAACCAACATGACCGTACCTTTAGGAAGTTTAGCGATATGAAAAAATATATTATTGTTTGTTTGAGTTTATTATTAGCTGCATGTTCTACTACAGAGGATTTACATAAGAATATAGAGACAAATGCTGATAAGGCTTTACCTCTCTATCCATTGAAAAAAAGACAAAACGAATTGTTTAATTTTGGACCTTTAGATGGTCCTAAAATTCCTATTGCAATCTATAAATTTAATGATTTGACTGGACAGAGAAAACCAAATTCTAACTTTGCTGATCTAAGTACTGCAGTCACTCAAGGTTCTGAAGGTTTTTTAATTAAATCTTTACAGGATGTAGGCAGAGGAACTTGGTTCACTCCTGTCGAAAGAGTAGACCTTGATAATCTAGTTAAAGAAAGACAGCTTATTAGATCACAAAGAGAACTGTATGAAGGTAAAGAAGCCAAGCCTCTAACACCTCTCGTTGTTGCAGGAATCATGGTTGAAGGTGGAATTGTTGGTTATGATTCCAATCTTCTTTCTGGCGGTATAGGTGCCAGAATGCTTGGTATTGGTCTAACACAGCAGTACAGAAAAGATGAAGTTACCGTAGTTTTAAGATTGATATCGATAAATACTGGAGAGATAATGTTGTCTACAGGTGCAACCAAGACAATCTACAGTGTTGGTGTCAATGGAAACCTTTTGCAATTTGTAGATGCTGGCACAACAGCCGTAGAATTTGAAACTGGTGCCAATGTAAACGAACCTACTACATATGCTATTAGAGTTGCTATAGACCAAGCAGTGTTATCAATGGTCAAAGAAGGTATGGATAAACAACTATGGAAAGTTAAGAAAGACGAAAAGAGGTAATAAATGAAATTAATAACAAGATTGGCAATGTTGTCATTCTTGGTTATGGTTCAAAATGCTTTTGCTGCTACAAACAATGTCTATGTTGACCAAATTGGTGACGGATCAAACATTACACTAACACAAACTGGACAAGGCAACAATATAGGTGATTCTACTACACATGCGGGATTTACTGGTAATAACAACACAGTCACGGTAGAACAAATTGGAAATCAAAACACAGCAACGTTGAATGTAAACGGTGCAGGAAATAATATTAGCTCTTCGGCAAACGGTAACAACAATACAACAAACATTCAATCAAATAGTACTGGTGCAACAATCACAGACACTATTTCTGGTAATGACAATACCGTAAATCATACTGTTGATGGTTCTGGTACATCCACAGTTAATATCTCTTCAGACAACAATACAGTAAATGTTACTAACACTTCAACATCTGTGTTAGGAGCACAAAGCACCGTTAATATTACAAACGGTGGTGGAAACACTGTGGACATTCTACAGGATGGAGCTGCTGGTACAAATGGCCACGTTGCCAATGTATCAATAGCCGGTGCTACAAATACAGTCAATATTCAGCAAGGTGGTAACATTGATAGTACAGTTAATGCGACAATTACAGGTTCTGGTAATTCAGTTAGCGTTAACAGTAATTATTCTGGCTTGGGCATCTCCCACTAAAGCTGAAATAGGAACTGTTACCGAACAAACTGGTCCGACCGAAATCATAAGAAACAAATCAAGTATCCCCAGTCAATTAAAATCTGGAGTGGAGATGGATGATACTATCTCCACTGCAAATGCAAAAGCTGGTATTACTTTTAATGATAATACCCAAGTTCAAATTACAGAACAAAGCAAACTTGTCATCGACAACTTTATATATGATCCTAACAAAAATACTGGTAAGTTAGCAATTAAGATAGCATTAGGAACCGTAAAGTATGCTTCTGGTCAAATTGCCAAAAATTATCCCGAACAAGTTAAAATTGAAACACCAACTGCCACAATTGGTGTCAGAGGAACAGACTTTAGCTCTACTGTCGATGAGATTGGACGCAGCACAATCATCCTTCTTCCTTCCTGTCCTCAAGGATGGAAAGACATTGAAAAAGATTGTATAACAGGAAAAATTATTGTAAAGACAGATGCAGGCGAACTAATGTTGACGAAGCCATTTCAGGCTACGACTATTGATTCAAGAATCCATGAACCAGCCAAACCATCTATCCTTAGTTTGGATCTACAACAAATAAACAATCTTCTGATTGTCTCTCCTCCACCTCAATTAAAGAAAGCAGAGACTACTACAACAGAAACAAAAGGATTCAATTTCCTTGATGAAGATCTGTTGAAACAAGACTTGCTAAAATATACAGAGCTAGACAAAAACTATCTTCAAGATGCAACAACCAAGTTAGATATTAACTATCTTGATAACAACTTCCTAATCAACTTGCTTGACGTTTCTTCTTCTCAGATGCTTGGTAATGAACTTGACCAATATAACTCTATGTTACCTAAATACGATAAGAATTCAGGTTTAAAATATATGGTCGATGGTGATGGTCTAACATTGTACAGGGAGACTGTTTCTAGTTATGCTGAAATAAATGTTCAGAAAAACAATGCTCTGACAACAAATATCAATCAAGATAACATTAATATTAATCAAATAGTAAATTATTCAGGTTCAACAACAATAACAATAAAGCAATCTCTATGAAAAAACTTATTCTTTTATGTTTGTTAATTTGTACACCAGCAAATGCAGGAAGTGCAATTATTAATCTTTCCGGAAACAATAATGTTTTAAATCTTGCACAAAGAGCAGACACAAATGTGATGTTTAGTGCCACAGATCCTAATGCAAGTAACAATGTTTATTCTATCAAGCAATCTGGTGGTGGAGAACATACTGCTAGCATTGACATAGAAGGTAATTTCCAAAACTATAACTTCTATCTTTCACAAAATAGCTCTCAGAATCTTTCAATATCAATTCAGCAAATTTGCAACAATCCTGTTTGCTCTCCTTCATCACCATATGTATTTAATCAGTATTGACATGAAAAATTTTCTAATATCTCTTGCAGTTGTTATTGTTTTAATAGCAATAAAAGTATCTAATCCACTTCCAGTACAATTATTGGAAATGAAATCGCTTGATTTGCTATTGACAAGTAAACCACAAACAACCAACGAAGATATAGTTATTGTTGAAGTGTCAGACAAGACTCTCGAAAAACTTGGTCAATGGCCATTAGATAGAAAAGTGTTTGCAGATAAGATTATGCAATTAAGAGAATATGGCGCAGGTCTTATTGTGATGCCTGTTTTATTTTCTGAACCTGATAGAGCCGGTCATGATAAAGAGTTAGCTGATGCTATTGGAACAGGAGGAGTTATAATTGCTCAAACACCAACAAATCAAAACAAAAAACCAGATGCCGTTCGTCGTGGCTTTGCTGCTATTGGTGATAATCCTGCCCCTTATGCTTATAGCTGGAATGGAGCTGTTAGCCCTATCAAAATGCTTGCAGATGCCGCAGCAGGGGTCGGCGTTGTTGCTTCCACACCTGAGGTGGACGGCGTTGTACGACGTATGCCAATGGTCGTTAACATAGACGGAAATTTATATCCATCATTACCGTTAGAAACAATAAGAGCTGCTACAGATGACCCATCGTTTCAAATTAAAACAGATGATGCTGGGATTGCTGCTGTTCGCATCCCCAAGTTTAATACTATTAATACTGATAAAAATGGTAGAATATGGATTGATTGGTCTTCCAAGTATAAAACTGTTGATTTCCTGGAAGTAAAGAAAGAAGATGTAGAAGGTAAGTCTGTTATCATTGGTTTATCTGCATCAGGAATAGGCAATATAATTGCTACACCTCGTGGTGAACAATTTGCACACACCGTTCAAGCCAATGCTCTTATCTCTGTGTTCAACGGAACAACACCTGTAAGATATTCTTATGCACCAGCATTAGAACTTCTTGCTACAATTCTTTTAACTACTCTTATAATATTAGTAATACCTAGAATACCGGTGTTAACTACTATTCCTGTATTAGTTATTTTAACTGGCGGTTTGATATATCTTCCTAAGTATCTTTTTACTAGCAATTTAGAACTTTGGGATGTATCATATATTTTATTCTCAACAGTAATTACATACGGTACTGTAATTGCCCAGAGAATGTTAAGTGAGTATTTACAGAAATTACAAATTAAAAAGCAATTTGGTACTTACTTATCTCCTGCAATGGTAGAAAAGTTACAAAAGAATCCTGAGTTGCTTCAACTCGGAGGAGAGTCTCGTGAGCTTTCAATTATGTTTACAGATGTTCGCGGTTTTACTGCTATTAGCGAGCATTACGGAAACGACGTTCAGGGGTTAACTAAAATAATGAATCGCTACATGACGGCGATGACAGCTTCTATATTAGAAGAAAATGGTACATTAGACAAATATATTGGTGATGCTCAAATGGCATTTTGGAATGCTCCTCTAGATGATCCAAATCATGCCAAGCATGCAGTTAAAGCTGCTTTGAAAATGTTAGGAAAGTTAGATGAATTTAATAGAGAAGTTAGTGAAGAAGGTGTACCGCCTTTTGGCATGGGTCTTGGGATTAACACTGGGACCGTTGTTGTTGGTAACATGGGCAGCACTCAGCGTTTTGACTATACTTGTCTTGGGGATAGTGTCAATCTTGCTTCAAGACTAGAAGGTCAGTCAAAGAACTACGGTGTTCTATTAATCCTAGGACCTGAAACAGCTAAACAAGTTCAGGATGAATACAGAGTAATTCAATTAGATACAATTGCTGTTAAGGGTAAGAAAGAAGGTGTAGATATCTATACTGTTCTAAATAATGCCGATTGGGCAAAGAGTCAAGTCATAACTCATAATAAATTTTTAGAAATATATCGATCAGGTGATTGGGATCGTGCTATTTCATATGCAACAGATCTTAGAAGATGTTTTAATAAAAAACTAGATCATTATTATGAATTAATGATCGAGCGTATTGAAGATTATAAGATTAATCCACCCAAGAACTGGGATGGTGTTTACAGAGCAACGAGTAAGTAATTATACTTCGTTGTCATCGTTCATTTGAATGTGTCTAATTTGTTCTAAATGTTTACTGCGCAGTAGCAGAACTACATTTAATTTTTGATTTAATCTTATCAAATCATTATCCAACATTCTGATACGGTCAATAAGAGCAATTAAAACAGAGTTTGCATCTGATAGCACAGGCTTAATTTCTACAGTGGCCCATTGATACACATACCAAACAATATATCCAATACCGCAAGCTGCAATAATTGGAAATCCATATTGATTTACTGCATTAGCTACTGCTGTTAGATCCATTTTTTATTTTCTCATTAGTTTCAATATAAAATTTTAAATTTGTGGACAGGAAAGTCATGAAAACTAACCTGCCCCTTAGATATACAGAATACTGTTTTTTGCCACTATACAATCGTCTAGCAACAATTTCATACATTTATTACAATGGTAGGAAATACCATATTCCGTTGCTTAGAAGTAAAATACCAATTAAGCCTATACCAACACTAGCCCATAGCATTTCCATAGAGACCGCTAGAATAGCAGTAGAACTTAATACGATTGCAATTTGTAATAAAGCACTGGCAAAACTAAAATATGGACTTCGTGCTTTGGCATTATCTCTTTCAATTTCTAATTCTTTGGCTTTGGCTAATAATTCTTTTTTACCTTCGCCAGTCTTAGGATCACTTTCGTAGCGATCTACTTTTGCTTTAAGATCTTCTACTTGTTTATCATTCTTACGAGCAACTGCTTCGTCTAATTGATATTCAGCTAAACTTTGCTTTATACTTTTTGCTTGATAAAAATTATAGGTATCATTAATTTTGATTGTATTATTTAATACCTTACCGCTGATACCATTTCCAATTAATGTGCAAATAGCTAGTAGAGCAGCATAGATTGAAATAGTAATGGCACCTCGGCCTTTCATTACAGCTTCACCTTCACTGCGACTTAATACTTTACCATTTTTATCTTTTAAAACCATTTTGTTTCCCCCAAAAAATATCTATAGTAATATAAGTCATAATTATAGAATAAATTATTGCTACTATACCGATAAAATTATTCATCATTAATCTCTCCTTGCATCATTTTTACCGTCTGCTCTGGCAATACGGTCAATATCAGGTCTAAGACCTAATGCATCGCTCATAAGAGTATCAATTCTAATTAGATCATGATTCATTGTTTTTACACGGTTGTCTAAAGCAGTAATAATGCCTGCCATTCCTTTTACGGAACTCATAACGCCCGCTAAAATAAATTTAATTGTTAAAAATATAAAATAACCACCGACTAAAGAAGCAGCAATTGGGAACCCAACTTGCCCAATCAACTTTAAAATATCCATTATCTACCTACCATTTTTTTAGACCAAATCATTAAATATTTAATTGTTGTCTAATAGTTGATACCGGCATATTTATAATTTTAAGCATTTTTCTTTGTTTTAAAAAATTTTCAATTATCTCTCTTTCAAGCGTTATAAGTTTAAACCCGTTAAATTTGCGTCTTTTTTCCATATCAGGGAAAATAGAATGATATAATAATATCTTTTCTAAACTATAAGCATCAAACATAGTTTTTACTTTATGTGCTTCAGTAAAATAGCTGGTATTTGATGTTAACAATTTAATTAATTCATTTTCAAGATATGATGCAATTAATTCAGGGTTTGTTTGAAAAAAATATGGAAAATGTAATGTTTTGTTATTTTCTATCCATTTGCAAGGTACTAAAATATCTTTAGGATATCTCACACAAGTTGTACCTTTAATATTTTGAAACATTAAATTACCTGAACCTAATACTGCACATCCTTTCATTTTTTCTATATTTTCTAATAAAAACAATTGAAGGTATCTAAAAATATTATTAGCAGAATATCCTTGCTCTAAATATTCAAATACCTTATCTTGAAAGAGATATTTTGATTCAACTTCTACAATAATATGTTTTATGTTATATTTTTTAGTAAAATTAGTACAGTAGATTAAGTCATGCTCATTTTCTTTGTTTTCGTATCTTACTGAAAACGCAGTAAAATCTACTCCCGCTTCTAAAAAAATTCTTGCGATAAATTCTCCATCAATACCTCCACTCATTGCTACGAATATAGGTCTTGTTGTTTGAGATCTAATATACCGAGCGGTATTAATTGCTTCATTTTTAAATGAATCAAATTTTCGATTTATTTTATTGAAATTTATTAAATAAGGTTCATCATTGTATTGGAAAGCCACATTATTCATATTAAACTCACTAATAATAAAAAAATAATAGAATACCCTTGATTTTAAATAGGTATTCTATTATATATATGTATGTAGATGCCTTATGGATCTACATTTTATTACATTCAACCTTGCTTAATAGGAGGTCTACATGACTACATTTGATATCGCAAAGATATTTGATATTGCAACTATGGATAAATTTTTCGTTGGATATGAACCAATGATGAAGAGAATGGAAGAGGCGCATGCTGCTCTTTCAAAGTCAATTCCAAACTATCCGCCATATAATATTGTTAAAGTTGACGAGAACAAGTATGTAATCGAAATGGCAGTTGCTGGTTTCGGTAAACAAAATCTTGACATTGAGATCCAAGACGGAACTCTCATTGTTTCAGGAAACTCACAGCTTGCTGATATGTATGATGAAGGTATTAATAATACATATCTCTATAAAGGAATTGCAGATCGCAATTTCACTCGTAAGTTCTCTATTGCCGATACTGTGGAAATTAAAAATGCTGACTTGATTAATGGTATGCTAAAGATTTGGCTTGAGAATATCATTCCTGACTCTAAGAAACCAAAGAAGATCGAGATTAATGATCCTACAGCAGATACCACTGTTAATGCTGCTCCTGTAAAAGGATCAAAGAAGCAACTTCTTACAGAAAATAAAAAAGAGGACTAAAAATGTTTACCTTTAAAAAAATAGCTCGCTGGTATAAAGCCAGAGCGAGACAGCAAAGAACTGTTCGTGAATTAAGTTCATTGAATAACAGAGAGTTGGCTGATATTGGTCTTTCAAGATCAGACATTCATAGAGTGGCTAAAGATATTAGTTCTGCTAGATCATGGAGTATCCTATAATGGTTACTGCAGTTTCTCATTTAGTAGATGCTATCTCTTCATTTTTTAATTTTGTAACAGAAACTGAAGAGCAAAAGTATCGTCGTAATATGGTTAATTTTCTTAACCAAGCAACCGACCGTCACCATTTAGAATTTCTCGAAAGAGAATGGGAAAGAGTGAATGGAAGGAGATATTGGTAAGATGTGGCCATATACTGACGATGAACTTATCATAATCAACGAAGGTTGTAAGTAATTGAAGGGGCTACGGCCCCTTCTTCTATAAATAAACATATGAAAACATTCAGTCAATTCTTAGAAAATTTTATGGATGGTAAACACCCGGAACATAAGGGTGATATGGCTCGCTACCATCTTAAAGGTAAGTCAGCCACTCAATTAAAAAAAGTGCGTTCATCTAAAACTGCTTCACCAAGAGCAAAACAACTTGCTCATTGGTTCCTAAACATGCATAAAAAACATTGATTTAGTTTATAAACTTTCATACAATATTGAGTATGAACAAATACAACCGTGCCATTATACGAAAACAAGTCTTAGAATATGCTCCTAAGATGCAACCTTTACTGCCTCCATTAGACGCTCATCCTAATGGTCGTGGAGCAATACCTCACATGTATAGTGTTCTAGATGGTGTATTTGGTTGTTCAATTTCAGAAGTAAGAGATAGTCGATTAGACGATGCTCTTGCAATTTTAAAATATACAATGGATAATGCTACTAAGATGCGTATTATGGCGCCTCTTCGTGAAATGTATGCTCCTGAACCTGAACCGATAAAACCTTCAACATTGGATAATTTCTTTGAGTAAATTTTATACTTCAGTCGCACTACACCGCAACGATATTCTTTTACGTGGTTATGAAAATGGTCAGCGTGTACAATATACCATACCATGTAAACCATACCTATTCGTTCATTCTAAAAATCCTAATTCAATTTACCGTAACCTTAAAGGTAAACAGGTAGATAAGGTTGAATTTGACTCACCATCAGCTGCGCGTGATTTTATTAAACGCTATACTAATGTCGAAGGATTTAATTATTACGGGTTTACTAATTTTGTATATCCTTTTATAAACGACTACTATACAGGTGAAATTGATTACGATCCTAAGGTTGTATCAAAAATTAATATCGATATCGAAGTTGCAGCTGATCAAGGGTTCCCTGATATTCAGACTGCAGATAAAGAAATTACTGCTATTACGATGAAGAAGAACGATATCTATATCGTGCTTGGATGTGGTGAGTTTACTACTGATAATGAAAAAGTAAAATATATTAAGTGTAAAGATGAGTATGAGCTTCTTATGAAGTTCTTAGATGTGTGGCGTAGTAAGTGGTTCTCACCAGATATTATTACTGGATGGAACGTTGAGTTCTTCGATATTCCCTACATTGTTAATCGTATTAAAAGAGTATTAGGTGACTCCTGGGCAAAGAAACTCTCGCCATGGGAAATATTAGAAGAGCGTACTGTTACTATTGCAGGTCGTGATAATCAGGTATACGTACCGGTTGGTATTGCTATCCTTGACTATATGCAGATGTATAGAAAGTTTACCTTTACTATGCAAGAGTCATATCGACTTGATCATATTGCTAATATCGAATTAGGTGAACGTAAGCTTGACTACTCTGATTATGAAGGTCTGTTTGATCTTTATAAGAAAAACTATCAGCTATTCATTGAGTATAATATCAAGGACGTTGATCTTGTTGATCGTTTAGATGAAAAGCTTAAACTTATTGAACAGGTGTTTGCTATTGCATACGATGCCAAGGTTAACTATAACGATACATTTACTTCTGTGCGTATGTGGGATGTGATTATCCATAACTACCTTTTAAGTCAAAATATTGTAGTACCTCAGTTAAAGATTACTGAGAAGGAAAGACAGATTATTGGTGCATATGTTAAAGACCCTAAAGTAGGTATGCATAAATGGGTTGTATCCTTTGATTTGAATTCGCTTTACCCGCACCTTATGATGCAGTATAATATTTCACCAGAAACTTATGTGGGTCATATTTCTGCTATTAATGGTGATGATGGTGTTCAAAAAATATTGGATGGTTATCTCAATGAGCCCTCTGTACGCAATCAGCTTGTTTCTTCCAGCGTCACTTGTGCCGCTTCTGGCTGTATGTTTGATAAAGATTATCAAGGCTTCCTTCCTAAATTAATGCAGAAGATGTATGACGACCGTGTTGTATATAAAACACGAATGATTGAAGCTAAAAAAGAGCATGAAGTAAAACCTTCTGAGGCAACCGAAAAAGCAATTGCACAAAATCATAATATGCAACTTGCAAAGAAGATTCAGCTTAACTCAGCATATGGTGCACTATCTAACGCTTACTTCCGTTGGTTTGATAATAAGCTTGCAGAATCAATTACTCTTTCTGGTCAGCTCTCTATTAAATGGATGGAAAGAGAAATTAATAAGTATTTGAATAAACTCTTTAAGACCAAGGAAATTGATTATGTCATTGCATGCGATACGGATTCTATGTATATTACGCTTGACAACCTGGTCACTCAAAGCGGTGTTGAAGGTATGTCAACAGAAGAGATCGTCAAGCTCCTTGACCACTTCTGTGAGCATCGGATTGAACCTTATATTGATAAGTGTTATGGGGATCTTGCTGAGTATGTTAATGCCTATCAACAAAAAATGAAGATGAAGCGAGAAGCAATCGCTAATAAAGGTATTTGGACTGCAAAGAAGCGTTATATCCTTAACGTGTGGAATAACGAAGGTGTTCAATACTCTGAACCTAAACTTAAAATGATGGGTATTGAAGCTGTGCGTTCCTCTACACCAGCTGCTTGTCGTTCAAGTATTAAAAAAGCAATCAATATTATTATGAACAGTACTGAAGATGAAACGATTGAGTTTATTCAAAAGTTTCGTATTGAGTTTGGTCAGCTGCCTTTCGAAGATGTTGCTTTCCCTAGAGGTTGTAAAGGGCTATCAGAGTATTCTGATCTTAATAGCATTTATAGAAAAGGCACACCTATCCATGTAAGAGGTGCTCTGCTGTATAATAATATGCTGAAGCAGAAAAAATTAGATCAACGTTTTCCTATAATTAACGAAGGTGATAAGATTAAATTTTGTTATATGAAATTGCCTAACCCTACTAGAGAAAATGTTTTTGCATGCCCTGGTACTCTACCAAGACAGCTTGGAATGGACCAATACATAGATTACGATACTCAATATGAAAAGTCATTCGTAGAGCCTATTAAAACTATTTTAGATGCTATTGGATGGCGTGTTGAAAAGAAAGCATCTTTAGAAAGCTTTTTTACATGAAAACTAAATGTATACAATGCGGTGAAGAGCGTGACTACATTAACTGTAAAGAAGTAGATTGCCCTCAAGCATTTTGGAACAATGAAAAAAAAGGAAACTTAAAAATGGCTACTAACAATTCATCATTTGATGATTTTGATTTTGGTTTTTCTGCTGTAACAGAAGAAGAGCTAAAACAACATGAAACGCAACAAATCAGTAAACTAACACAAGTTGCGCAAAAATCTTTGTCTTATCAAGATAAATTAGAGTCTATGTATAAAATGATTCTTCCTCTTATTGCTAATCTTTCTAAAGATCCAGAAAAAGAATATATTCTTTGGCCTGGTCGTGATAAAAAGCTCGCAGAATTTAAAGCTAAACTAGACGCATTGATGAATGGTTAATTACCTAGTACTACTCACTGCTTTAAGTCTTTCTGGTGTTTCTGCTTATTATTCTATTATAGGACTTACTGCTGTCTTTGCTGGTTCATTTTGGCCTGTTGTTATAATGGGAACAACATTGGAGTTTGCCAAAATTATATCTACTTCCTGGCTTTACAGGAATTGGAAGACGTCTCCTTTTTTATTGAAAATTTACCTAACTTTTGCTATCATTATACTAATGACCATTAGCTCTATGGGTATCTTTGGGTTTCTATCTAAAGCTCACATAGAACAAAATTTACAGATTCAAACAGGTGATGCAGATCAAATACAAATTGTTCAGAGTAAAATAGATACGGAACAATCTTTTATAGATGATTTGAATAAACAAATAAGTCAAATAGATACTGCTGTTACTAAATTAACAGATAAAGGACAAGCTCAGAGTTCTTTACAAGCAGCAGAAAAACAAAGGAAAGTTCGCGATGATCTCACAAAACAGAAAACGCAGCATGTGGAATCACTTTCAGTTCTCAAAACAGAAAAAGTCAAACTTGAATCGAGCGTTAAAAAGACAGAAGCAGAAGTGGGTCCGATCAAGTATATTGCTGCAGCCATATACGGAACTTCTGGACCTGAGAATCTTGAGTTGGCTGTCAGATGGGTTATTATGCTTCTCGTTAGCGTGTTCGATCCTCTTGCTGTTGTCCTTCTTTTAGCAGCCAATCATGGTATAAACAATAAGAAAAAATTGTTGCCAGAAATACCAAAAGATAACATACTAGTTATTGATTCAGAAAAAGTTTTACAACCATCCAAAGAAAGTTTGTTAGGATATATTATGTCTCTTATTAATCGTCTAATTAAGAATTCTACTATTAAAGATACTTCTTTGCTCACCGAATCTAAAATTTATGGCAAAAAAGACATTATTACAACTAGCGTTCCAATGGTGAACGTAGCACTATCAGGTAGTGTGGATGGTGGTCTCACCCCGGGGCTTACCGTTCTTGCTGGTCCTTCCAAGCACTTCAAGTCTGCCTTTTCTCTCCTTATGGCGTCTGCTTACATGAAGCAATATCCTGATAGTGTTCTTATATTCTATGATTCAGAATTTGGTACCCCTCAAACTTACTTTGAGTCATTTGGTATTGATATGAGTCGTGTTATTCATACACCAATTACTGATATCGAAGAACTTAAATTTGATATCATGAAACAACTAAATGAAATTAGTCGTGACGAAAAGGTTGTTATGGTAATTGACTCAGTAGGTAACCTTGCTTCTAAAAAAGAAGTAGAGGATGCTGCAAATGAGAAGTCAGTAGCTGATATGTCTCGTGCAAAGAGCTTGAAGAGTTTGTTCCGTATGGTAACTCCTCATTTAACACTTAAAGATATTCCTTTGATTGTTGTCAATCACACTTATAAGGAAATTGGTTTGTATCCTAAGGACATTGTTGGTGGTGGTACAGGCATTTATTATTCAGCAGATACAATTTGGATTCTTGGTCGCCAACAAGATAAAGATGCTGACGGTATTTCAGGTTACCACTTTATTATTAATGTTGAGAAGTCTCGTTATGTTAAAGAGAAGTCTAAGATACCTATTACTGTATCTTACGAAGGTGGTATCAAGAGATGGTCTGGTATGCTCGATCTAGCTATCGAAGGCGGTTATGTTGTTAAGCCTTCTAACGGGTGGTATCAACTAGTAGATCGTACTACCGGTGAGGTAACAGGCAATAAAATGCGCGCTGCCGATATAGAAGATAACAAAGAAGTATGGAAGCAGATACTTACAACCACTGACTTTGCTGATTTTATTAAAAACAAATATACTTTAGCATCTGGTTCACTTATTAGCAGTGATATTGACGACGAAGAGGAATAATCTATGAGTACTTCTGACTCTGAGGAGATTGATAATTTTCGAAAGATCTATAATGAAGCCAGAGACCAATATGATTCTGATGCTGAAAAATTTTGGGATAATCTTTCGTATGCAGATAAATTAATGGCTTTTTATATTGTCACTAAACGTATCCATAAGGGTGATATTATCGATAATGGATCGTTTAGACATGTTCTTTATGATGTATTTGGATTTGATATGGATTCTTACCTGGTAGGAATGGATTCTGGATATATGGAAATTCATAATAGTATTATGGTACAGCAAGATGACCAGTGAGCAAATGGAAGCTAAGATTCAAAAACTTATGCTCCCTGTAGATACTCAGATATTAATGTGTGATGATATAAACGATGTATTGCTTTTAGCAGTAGGTATGCTAAGACGTTCTATTCTTATTCTCGACAATCAGTATAAATCTGAAGGTCGTAAAGCTGTTATTAATGAGTTTAATAAATGACGTTTAAAGCATGGTCTATTCGCTGGATAGGTTTTAAAGGTATCTTATTTTATTGGAGTCTTTATAGATTTAACAGCGGATATCCTTATGTCAGTTGGCGTATTGGTCCTATTTTAATTAAAAGGTATTGGTAGTGATTGAAAAAACAATTTTATCTCATTTAATATTTAACGAAGCATATGCAAGAAAGAGCCTTCCATTTCTCAAAGACGAGTATTTTCAAAACCTATCAGATAAAGTTGTATATAATTTAATTAATGAGTATGTACAAAAGTATAACAATACACCTACTAAGGAAGTATTGTTTCTTGAATTAAATAATCGTGATGGGTTAAGTGAGAATGTCTTTAAAGAATCAAAGCGAACTATTGAAGATCTTCAAATCGATAATACGGAGATTCAGTGGTTATTGGATAGCACAGAAAAATTTTGTCAAGAAAAAGCTATCTATAATGCTATTATGGCTTCCATTAAAATCTTGGATGACAAAACTGGATCATTATCTACAGGCTCTATTCCTACTTTGTTATCAGACGCTCTTGGTGTCAGTTTTGATGTCAGTATCGGTCATGATTATTTTGCTAATGCTGATGATCGGTTTGATTTCTATCATCGCAAGGAAGAACATATTCCCTTTGACCTCCAGTACTTTAATGATATTACTAAAGGAGGTCTTGTTCGAAAAACCCTTAACATTGCCCTTGCAGGCACTGGTGTGGGGAAATCTCTTTTTATGTGTCATTGTGCTTCACATAACCTGACACAAGGTAAGAATGTACTCTACATAACAATGGAAATGGCTGAAGAGAAGATTGCAGAACGTATTGATGCTAATCTACTTAATGTTACAGTTGATGAGCTCTCTATCATTCCTAAAGACGTATATGATAAAAAAATCAATCGTGTAAGAGAAAAAACTGTTGGTAAACTAATTGTTAAAGAATACCCAACTGCATCAGCAGGTTCAGCTCATTTTAGGCATTTGATTAATGAACTCAGAATTAAACGAAACTTTATTCCAGATATTATCTATATCGATTATCTCAACATTTGTAGCAGCTCTCGTATTAGAACTGGTTCAAACGTTAATTCCTACACGTATATTAAAGCCATTGCTGAGGAATTGCGTGGTCTTGCTGTTGAGTTTAATGTTCCCGTGGTGTCTGCTACTCAAACAACACGAGGAGGTTATGGCAATTCTGATGTCGAGCTTACAGATACTTCTGAGTCTTTCGGTCTTCCTGCTACAGCAGATTTAATGTTTGCTTTAATTTCAACAGAAGACTTAGAAACACTCGGGCAGTTAATGGTTAAGCAACTAAAAAACCGATACAATGACCCAACACTGAATAAGCGATTCGTAATTGGTATTGATCGAGCTAAAATGCGTTTGTATAATGTTGAACAGAGTGCGCAGACATTAGTAGATGATGCACCAGTATTTAACAGCACTAAGTCTGGTAAGACTATTGATTCAGAAAAACGTAATAAGTTTAAGGAATTAATGGTATGAAGACATCAGATGAGGCTTATGCTGAATTTGTTGCTGATATTATCTTATCTTATTTTGCAGCTCAACAAGCTGCTGGTAGATCAGTTTTATATGAAAGCGAGATATGGCAGCTTTTAGGATTAGAGCTTCCTAAAGATCAGGAAAATCGTAAATTTATCTTAAAAGAATATCATGATAATGTGATTCCGTTTCCAAAAAAACACTGATTCTATAAGAATCCAAAAAACCCAATGATTTCAATAGGTTACAACTTTTTTATAACTCATTGAAATCATTGGGTTTTTTTTGTGCTTATCAGTTGATTTATTTCGTGAAATATACGATATTAATAATATGATGAATGGAGATAAGAAATGATTGAGATTCTTACTGCTTATGCACCTTTTATCGAGATTTCCGTTGGAATTCTTGCAATTACTGCAATTTTTGAAGGAATTTTCTGAAAATAACAGTTGCATTAATTACAGAAGTCAGTATAATCATAATATAGACAACACACACAGGAGTTATAAATGTCTAATATTGCACTCGTTGTTAAGATGCTCGAATCTAATCCTACTGCAGATAAGGCTACTTTGGTTGAGATGGTTATTGCTCAGCTTAAAGTAACCAAGTCTAATGCTCAGGTCTACGTTTATAACGCTCAGAAGAAGCTTGGTAAGCCTACTAAGACTGCAAAGCCTGCTAAGGCCTCTAAGTCTGTAAAAGATACTCGTGCAGAGATTGTTCGTAAGTCTGATGAAGAAGTTGCTCGTATCAAGGATGAACGTCTTGCTCAGATGAAGTCAATTGGTGAGCGTCGTGTAAAAGAGCAAGCAGAAATCGATGCTAAGAAAGAAGTAATGCTGTCTCAGATTGATACTTTTATGGATGACAATAAGGCTTATCTTGACGGTCTTACTGCTCCTACTCGTAAGTTTTTCGGCCTTGCCGAGTAAAGTTAGCTATATATGAGTAGAGAGAGCAATCTCTCTACTCAACTCTAAAGGACTATTAATGCACTCTTTATCCTGTATGAAACAAACATATCGCCTAACATTTAGCGGACAGATTGCTCCGAATGCTGGCGTATGGTCAGAAGGTAAGGAGCGCTCAGTGTAAAATTAGATAGATATAATCTAAGAACACTGAGCGGCCTAGGAAACTAGAGCCGCTTTTTTAATAGCCCTTTTTTAGTTGATTAAATTTTGTAAATTTACTATATTAATAATCGATGCTGTTCCGAGTGGATAAGAACAGCCCCTGACTGGTACTTGAGCCAAATGGCTGAATAGGTGGTTTCCAGCAGGGTAGAAGAACAACGAAAGTTGTCTCTTCATGGATACTACACTGGGTAGGCTGATAGACGTATCAGCTAGGGAAACTCATGGCGCATTGAGAGTCCTGAGATAACCAGAGTCTGGCGCTAAGGACGGCTGCAACCGAATCCGAAGTTGACTTTATGTAGTATCTTTGTAGAGACAATTTGTTTCTTCACAGATACATCAGAGCCCAAAGCTAGTGCACAAATATTAAAGCAGAGGTAGGCTTCCCAGAATCGGTAATCAGCTGTAATAACGAGTGGTATTGGAAGTTAGATAGCTGGTGTATCTTTGAAGAGACAATTGAATTTTGGACGGTATTGGCTAGGCGCTGATATCTGTATTCTCTGGCAGGAGTACGAACGAGGGATGCCAGTCCCTCTAGTAGCCAAATAACTAATCGTAGCAGTTTGGCACTGCTGGTGAAGCACCTACGGAGATGGTAGGAGAGCAGATGAGCAATCATCCAACAAAACAAATGCCAAACATTTTTGTGGCGTATGGTGTAATGGTAGCACAGGAAGTCCGAGACGCCTTAGGTGGAGTAGGCATTCAAAAAGCCAAGAGCAGTTCGATCCTGCTGCGCTGCACAAAGTATTGGAGGTATGCGAGCAAGGTGCTCAAAGAGTCTTGAAAACTCTGCCACCGCAAGGTTGATGGTTCGATTCCTTGTACCTCCGCCAATATTGCAGGTGTGGAAACCTGTATATCACTAGCATTGATGTACCGAAGTAAATGCTAGGTATAGTGGGCAGCCACTGGAGTCTGCATTGTCGGTCGTACCCGCAGTCCTATAATCTGTCAACGCGAAGATTGACACTGGAAGGAGTAACCAGAACGAGTTTTTGGGTGAGTTGATGCTACGGCGTGTGCATCCCCGGACTGTAAATCCGGTCCCTATGTGGTAAACAATGTTGGTTCGACTCCAACCTCACCCACCAAAGATTTCAGTTGCATTATTATGCGATGTATCGTATTATAATAATGTACTGAAACGGACATTGTGTCCACCTTTTATAATATGGAGAAGTGAAAATGACTAATACAACTCGCGTACTTACAGCTCTTATGACTGGTGAAGAATTGACTGCAAAGCAGATCTCAGCACGTTACGGCATTGCAAATGCTCGTGCAACTATCTCTGCTCTTCGTTCAGAAGGTTATGCAATCTATCTTAACGCTCGTAAGGACACTAAAGGTCGTGTAACTAACAAGTATCGTCTTGGAACACCTACTCGCAAGATCATTGCAGCTGGTTACAAGGCACTTGGCGCTGAAGCATACGGCGCCTAATAGCTAGGTCCCATCTCGGATGTAAAGAGGGGCTTAGCGGCCCCTCTTTTTTTATCTCTTCACGAATACATCAGTTGCAGTCCGCATCCAAGAGTACTGCGTAATTTTGTGTGATGCCAGTCTGATGTATTCTTGAAGATATAATGAACTCTTAGCTCAGTTGGTAGAGCACAGGTCTTAAGTCAAATGCTCTAGATTTATAAATATCAGTAAAGGAGATACTGATATGAAAAAGTCTAAAAGTGAAGCTTGGTATGCTGCAATGGCTGCTAAAAAAGATAAAGGTACCAATCGTAATCAATATACCAAAGCTAAAGAGTTAGGATTACCCAAACCAGAAATTTCAGAAGAGTCGCATAAAAAAAGAAGTTCTGCTAGTAAAAGACCTCATACTGAAGAAACAAAAAAGAAAATTAGTGATCATCGTATAAAATTTTTACGAGAAAATCCTGATAAGGTACCTTATAAATTAAATCATTCTTCTAAAGGTAGATCATATGCAGAAGAATATTGGAAAATAGTATTAGATACTAACAACTTAGTATATGAAGAACAATATCAAATTGGTCCTTATCAATTAGATTTTGCCTTCCCTAATTTAAAATTAGATTTAGAAATAGACGGTGATCAACATCATTTAGATAAAAGAGTTGTTGAAAGTGATAAAAGAAGAAACCTTTATCTTGAAGAGCTTGGATGGACTGTTATAAGAGTTAAATGGTCTGACTATAAAAAACTAGAAGATAAAAAAAGTTTCGTTAATAATATAATAAGTTTACTGGACCCATAGCACAATTGGTGGTGCAAGATGCTTTTAACTTCTAGGTTACAGGTTCAAATCCTGTTGGGTTCACCAATGTTGTGTTGGTCGAGATTCCATTAACACTCGACAAGTCCTAGTCTGCCTGTAGTATACTGCAGTTTAGATCGGGCACCAATTTTTGGACCCTTAGCTCAATTGGTTAGAGCGCTCGCCTCTTAAGCGAATGGTTCTCAGTTCAATTCTGAGAGGGTTCACCAAAAAATTGATGACTTGTAGCTCAATGGTAGAGCAAACGACTGATAATCGTTAGACGAAAGTTCGATTCTTTCCAGGTCAACCAAGAACGGGGTGCAGGATAGAGTACAATTAGATTTACCAGATTTAATTGGAAATATGGCTGCAGGCTACTTAATGTAGCGGTGCGATAAGGTGCTGGTAACATTGGACGTGCTGTAGGGTTCGACTCCCCTTGCCTTGTCAATTTTACGCCCGAATTAAATTTCGGATAATAAAATAAAAAGGCCATAAGCTAGAAATAGCAACACCTTGAGTGGTCATTGTTGGAGCCTAGCCAACACCGAGGCGTAAATATTATTTAATGCCGTCTTAGTGTTGTTGGTCAGCACGTGAGTTTGTGGCACTCAAGGAACTAGTTCGATCCTAGTAGACGGTACCAAAAATCTGCTGGTGGGGTGGCTTGGTGTCACAAAGGTCTCATAAGCCTTCTAAGATCAGATCGTTACTGATCACCAGCACCATCTATAACTCGCGTTGGTGTAGCGATCTAACATACCCGCCTTTCAAGCGTGGAGATCATGGGTTTAAATCCCATACGCGGGACCAATCTGCTCCGTTCGTCTATCGATTAGGACACTCGGTTCTCAACCGAACAGGATGGGTTTGATTCCCATACGGAGCTCCAGAAAGTAGTTGCATTTAATTAGCATACATAGTAGTATAAAGAATATTGGGGAGTGGCGCAGCGGTAGCGCAGGTGACTGTTAATCACTTGGTCGTAGGTTCGAATCCTACCTCTCCAGCCAGTTTATCCGAGTGTAGCGCAGCCTGGTAGCGCATCTGGTTTGGGACCAGAGGGTCGTAAGTTCGAATCTTACTACTCGGACCAATTTATGCTGGAATAGCTCAGTTGGTAGAGCAACGGTTTTGTAAACCGTAGGTCGCGAGTTCGAGTCCCGCTTTCAGCACCATTTTTTTGTTAAGGATTTTTTATGGATCATTACTATCATACTTTTGGACTTAATCGTGCTAAAGGAAGTAAATTCGGACACAATTTTGATTATCCTTTCATTTATAGAAAAATGGTACAATTAGCACCTCATGATGGTCATTTTGTTGAAATAGGCTCTCATATTGGAGGCAGTTCTTGCTTTCTTGCTGTTGAAATTATTAATAGCGGTAAAAATATTAAATTAGATTGTATTGATCCATGGAATGAAGATCCTGATTATGGAATGGATAGATTTAATGAATTTACTAAAAATATGAAACCAGTTGAAGGCTATTATAATGCTATTAGAGCATACAGCCCTGCAGCAGCAGATCAATATCAAGATCAATCATTAGACTTTGTATGGATTGATGGTGATCATTGGTATGATGGTGTTAAAGCTGATATTTTAGGGTGGCTTCCTAAAATTAAAAAAAATGGCTGGCTTGGCGGTCATGATTGTGATAAACATGGCGGTGATGTTGAAAAAGTAGTTCATGAATTATTAGGTGATTACATATCAGAAGGCCTAGTAGAATTTCATTCTAGTGAGAAATTTTTTAAGGATAGTGATACAAATACTATCAATCATGATTACTTAGATCATTATAGAAAAAGCTTTCTAGTTCAGATTACTAAATAAAAAAGTTTCGGGAGAGCTGTATGGAAACATCAGCTAAGCTTGAAGGTTCAAATCCTTCTCTCCCGCCCAGTTTATGTGAGGTATGTATGGGAATTGAACAATTAGCATTTCATTGGCCCAATACAGGCTTTAGTGAAGAAGATTTCACGTTGGATTTCATTTATGATTTGCATATGCTTGTTGCAATAGATGGACCAAATGAATTTGCAAACATGTTAGTTTTCCATGATCTCGAATTGTATATAAATTTTTGTAATAAATGGGAAGAATATAACGAAACAAAATATTGGTTAACTAAAGAATCAACCATATATCAATATGCATAGTTACAAAGAAGAAAGTTTAGCCGCTTTAGCTCATTTGGTAGAGCAATGAACTAGTAATTCATAGGTGATCTGTTCGAATCAGATAAGCGGCACCATTATTATTGCGGGGTAGAGAAGTGGTCATCTCGTCAGTCTCATAAACTGAAGATCGTTGGTTCAAATCCAACCCACCGCATCCAATTGGGACGATAGCAAAATTGGCTAATGCAATGGACTGCAAATCCTCAAGGTGTCGGTTCGAGTCCGACTCGTCCCTCCAAATATAGCGTAGCAATTAAGATGAATAAAATAGCTTCCATTACTGGTGATAAAGAGGTAGATCTTTTAATTCATAAAACTCGTATGTGCTTATGTAACAAGTACTATAATGAAGTTTATAAGTACCTTTCTATTTTAGAAACTAAAAATGTTTTCTTTAATGTGGATAGTGATAAAGAATATCAAGAATGGTTAAAGAATAAAGGCCTGTGAGTCGGCATGGTGAAGACGTCTGCCTGTCACGCAGAAGATGAGGGGATCGTTACCCCTACAGGTCGCCAATATAAATATGATGTAAAACACTTATAAAAGGATTTAAAATGACTGATCCATCACAAATTAATTCTTCTAATTTAGTATCCTCAGTAGAATCAATTGCTAATAATATTTTTTCATCTTTGACTAGTTCTTCTTCAGGGTTTCATGCTGATTTTTTAGTTCAAATAAATGAACTTGTTGATTACCTTAATACAGAAGCAGATAAACAACAAGAATTATTAAAGTTGGTAGATAATCTTCATACAAAAGTATCTTCACTTAAAGATACTCTTAATTTAGTTAATCAGACTCCTGTAGTTCAGGCAGTAGAAACTGAAGTTAAAACTAAAGTTTCTTGGTTTAAGCATTTATTTTCAGACTTTAGAAAAAAATAATTAATATTTTAAAGTGTTACGGTAGCACATCAGTTATGTAGAAATTGTCATGCTGATTTACACTATAAGAAAGAAACGTCGGGATAGTTTAATTGGCAAAATGTCGGTCTCCAAAACCGAAGTTCCCAGATCGTGGCTGGGTCCCGGTGCCATATACAGTTGATTTATTATCACTAGTATCATATATTATCTTTACATACTTTATTAAATGGAGAAGTATATGACTGGTAAGGTGGCTATCTTTGTAGATCATCCTAGATGCTCAGTGCAAGGTGTCAATAATATTATTGAAATACTAGGTCAATATCATCCGTTTAATAACTTTAAAATTTTTACCAAACATGAAGTTGAAGATACGTTTTTTGATAACGTAAACTTAATAATAATTCCTGGTGGTTTTGGTGATGCAGATACTTTTAAAAAAGTTATGAAGCATCATATTAAGCCAATCAGAGATCATGTATTAAATAACGGTGTTCATTATCTTGGTATTTGTATGGGTGCTTATTGGGCTGGTAAGCATTATTTTAATATTTTAAAAGATAAAGACTGCGTTCAATACTTAAGTAGACCAAATGCAGATACACGTAGACCTCATGCAAAAAATCTTGAAGTTACGTGGAACGGAAATAAAGAGAGGATGTTCTGGTACGATGGATGCTCTATTGTGGGTGCCGGCCGGTTTGATACTGTTGCTACTTATAGCAATGGCGATGTTATGGCAGGCTATCAAGGAAGGATCGGTTTGATAGGATCTCATCCTGAAGCAGATAAGATTTGGTATGACCAATATTCTTGGATGAAAAAAACTTGGAATGCAGATAATAATTTACGTAATAAAAAATTATTTGTAGATTTTGCAACCAAATTAATGAAAAGATAAGCTTGGATAGCTCAGTTGGTAGAGCAACGGACTGAAAATCCGTGTGTCGTTGGTTCAATTCCAACTCTAAGCACCATTTAGGAAAATACAATGAGCAATGCTAATCTGTTTTGGACAGTTGAAGAAATAATTGAAAAATGGAATTGTATCTCTGTTATCAATGCACTTGTAATAACTGGTATTGCTAAAACAAAATCAGAAGCTCGTCGTATGATTGAACAAGGTTCAATTAAAGTTAATGACATTAAAGTAATAAGTCATAATTCGTTTATTATGATTGACCCTGTTACTAATTATCACTGTTTATTACAAGACTATTAACGGATCCTTAGCTCAACTGAATAGAGCACATCGCTACGAACGAGAAGGTTGGGGGTTTGAGTCCCTCAGGATCCTCCATTTTTTAGGAATAAATAATGAAAATATCCACATACAAACTCTTTAAAAGATTAGACAGAATATTTGATTTTGTAATTAAGATTCTTTGGTTTGTTCTTTTATGTAAGTGGCTTGGTGGTGTGGATATTATTAGTTTGTTAAAGTAACAAATATATTTTAAGACCCTATGGCAGATTGGTTATGCAGGCGCCTCTAAAACGCTGTGAAGCAGGTTCAATTCCTGTTAGGGTCACCATTTATTATGAGAATGTGAAATGAAAAATTGGTTAAAATTAACATGGCATTTGTTTAAAACATGGATCATAGTTAAAATTTGGGCTTTTAATAACCCTAAGCTTAAAAAACAATATTTTGAAGAACAGTGGCAAAAGAGAGCCATGAAGTTACGGGTTGATTGCATTACTAAACAACAGGCATATATTGATAAACAAAAAAATCCAGATAAATACTTTGATAATGGTAGTTGGTTTATTGGTGTTATTCCTCACGATTGGCTTGATAGGATTAACATTGTGATTGAAAGACAAAACAAAAAGGAAGACAAGCAATGAAGAATTTCATCGCCTAGACTTACAGACCCCCCTAAATTATTCCGTTGATTTTAATTGAATACTATCTTAAATTAACAATAACGGAGTAATAAAATGTCTATAGAATTAAAAATTAAATCAAAACATCTTGCACTAGAACCTGTTATCATTCGTAAAGAAGAACATAAACTTCTTAAGCAGATTAAACATTACAGACAGTATCATCAAATTGGTTCTGCGAGTTTATTTGATTGTTATAAAGATCATCCTAATCTTTATAAGTTGTATGGTAAGCATGCCAATCTTAGCAACCATCGCAAGCAAGATGTTCGTAATGAAGCAAGAGCAACTTTCCTGGCAAGAGCATATATTAAAGGTATGCCTTATAAGGTAGTTGAGAGTAAGACTAGTGATGACGGGTTGTGTAACGCTGTCTCATCTAGTCTTGTACGAATGGTAATGAAGTATGGTACAGTAAGATACAATTCGGATATGGATAGATCTGTGGTACCTTTTAAGACAATAAAGACTGCTGAAGCCAAAGCATGGGAAGACATTAAAAAGTGGCTTGAGCAGTAAAAAGAATATGGGCGGTTAGCTCAGCGGAAGAGCAGTGGTTTTACACGCCGAAGGTCGTAGGTTCGATCCCTACACCGCCCACCATACTTTAGGATAGATGCAGCAAAAATTTATAAAACCGAGGCCTCGTGCCTCTCCGCACAGACTAACTTATGTTAGTCCTCGTTATGGAGTACATAACTAGTGCAGTTTGACTGAGTCTGCACGATCAAATAACAAAAACATATCAAGCTATCCTGATAAAAATTTTAGAGTGATTTCAGCAAAAAAAATTGGCATATAAAGCCTAAGATTGGTTCGACTCCAATATTCGTCACGTTTCAGACGAGTCCGCCTCGTGGTGAGGCAAACAAAATTCACTCTGTTGATTTTAGGTTGTTTACAGCATATTTTTGCGCTTGTAGTGCCGGGTCGTGGGTTCGAATCCCACCGGGAGCTCCTTGCTTCTGTAGCTCAGTGGGTAGAGCACGTAAAAGACAACCTGTTGATTTTATTGAGAAAAAACTAACCTATTGAAATATAACGATTTTTTTATAGAAAAAACTCAATGATTTCAAGGTCATATTTCTGTTGACTTTATATCCATTCTATCCTATTATAATAATATAAGGAATCGATGAACACTATTATTGTATTACGAGAGGTTAGCTATGAAGCTTTATAGGATCCGTTCTGGAAACCGTTGGTATGTTGGACAACGAGTCTCTGAAACCTTTGGCAAGGATGAAGATGCTGGCGCCATTTTCAGGAATCGTGAAAAAGCAGAGCGTGAGATCCGTTCTCATTCCAAGAACTCTAACGGATACGATTTCACCGATCCTAAGATGGCATGGCGCAAGAAGGAACATGATCGCTGGACTAACGCTGTCGTGGTTGAATATGATCTTGTGAGGATTGTTAACTAGATCGTTACAAAATTTCGGTTGGCAGAATCCAAAATGGTGCTATTCTATCCTATTATAATAATATAAGGAATGGAGATAAAGATATGTCCGACGCCGATATAATCAACGCGAGAATCAAGCTTTTCAAAAAAAGAGTCTCTCAGCTCTGGGCAAAGCATATACTACACCAACGTTCTACCGCACTTGGCAAACCCAGTCAGTTTGTGCTCTCACAGAAGCGGAGATTGATGAGGTCAAGGCTTATAGGGATGAGATCCCTGCCCTAGAGCAACTTCTCGCGAAGAAGGATTAATGATATGAAGCCGTTGATATTTATTGGTGTAGTTGTTGTTGGTGTTGTGAGTCTCGCCGTTGCAGCTGGTATATATGATCAGAATCAATGGAATGATTTTTCCGCAGCTCACGATTGCAAGTTGGTTGGTCATAAGAACTCAACTGTTGGCTATGGTTTGACACCGTCTGGCAAAATGGGCACGGTAATCCTTCCTGAAGAAAATTCTTACCTTTGCGATGATGGTGTAACATATACTCGTTAATTATATAGGAAATGGAGATAGGGATATGAAAAAGCAATATCGCATCTTTGTTATGGAATCAGAACGGGGATGGGGTCAGAGATATGAACAGTGGGATTACGATACGTATGAAGAAGCAAAAGCAGCCATTCATCGAATCAATTCTGATAATACTGCACCAACTGCTCCTGATTGGTACATGCAAGCAGAAGATCGTGTTGAGGTAGTCGAAGTTAAAGTATAAAAAGTTTTAGGGTCAGTTCAGCAACCAATTTTGCACGCCTGAATAGCAAAAAAAGTTGACCCTGTTGATTTTAGGATCTCTACAGCATAATCGCCGTAAGGCACTTTTTTTTGGAGAAAGCAGAGTAGATCCTGTTGATTTTAGATTCAGTTCCGCAACAAAAACAAATTTTGTATCGAAAACAAAACCAAGTTGAATCTGTAGTAAAAATGGAGAAGTGAAATGACTACATTTGCAAACGCCGTTAAGAATCAGTCTGCACGTACTGAGAACGGTATGATGGCTCGTGCATCTACTGCTAACGCTCTTACTGATCTTTTCTTTAAGATTGGTGCAATGCGTGGCAAGAACGTAATTCCAGATTGGACTGCTGCTCGTGTTCAAGATGCTAATATCGCTGGTCGTATTGCATTGTGGGCTCGTGACGTTCGCGGTGGTGCTGGTGAGCGTAAGATCTTCCGTGACATCCTTTTGGATCTTGTTAATACAGATCAAGATCGTACACGTGCAATGATGAACAAGGTACCTGAGCTTGGTCGTTGGGATGACTTGCTCGTTTTTGTAGGTACTGATCTTCAAAACGAAGCGTTTGAAATGATCCGTCAAGCTCTTAATGAAGGCAATGGTCTCTGTGCTAAGTGGATGCCTCGTCAAGGTGAAGTAGCTGCAAAGCTTCGTACTCACTTTGGTTGGTCTCCTAAGTATTACCGTAAGCGTTTGGTTGAATTGACTAAGGTCGTTGAGACTCAGATGTGTGCAAAGGACTGGGATAACATTAACTTCAATCACGTTCCTTCTGTTGCTTCTGCTCGTTACAAGAAGGCTTTCTCACGTCACACTGAGAAGTATAAGGAATGGGTTATGAAGCTTGTTTCTGATAAGCCAGAAGAACGTGCAGAGGTTAAGGTCAACGCTGGTGCAGTATATCCATACGATGTATTGAAGGGTGTGATCGGTTCTTATGGCGTAGCTTACGACAAGTCTAACTTGGGTCATATTGTTGCACAATGGGAAGCGCTTCCTAACTATGTTGGTGATGCAAACATTCTTCCTCTTGTTGACGTATCTGGTTCAATGTCTTGTAAGGCTGGTGGTATTAACTCTAAGTCTCAGACTACTTGTATGGAAGTTGCTGTATCTCTTGGTCTCTACCTTGCAGATAAGAACAAGGGTAAGTTCAAGGACACTTTCCTGACTTTCTCTGGTCGACCACAATTGCTTAACTTGCAGGGTAATATCCTTGATAAGATCAAGCAAATGGTCTCTTCTGATTGGCAAATGAATACTGACTTGGTTGCAGCCGTTCAAAAGATCTTGAATGTTGCAGTTGAGAACAATGTTCCTCAAGAAGAAATGCCAGCAGTATTGTTAATCTTGTCTGACATGCAATTTGACCGTTGTGCACAGTTTGATGACTCTGCTATGCAAATGATTGCACGTAAGTATTCAGAATTTGGTTATACAATGCCTAACATTGTGTTCTGGAATCTGAATGCTGCAGACAATGTGCCTGCTAAGTTCAATGAACAAGGTGTGGCTCTTGTGTCTGGCTTCTCACCAGCGATTGTCAAAGGTGTTCTCGCCGCTGATCTTGATAACTTTACACCAGAAGCTATCATGCTGAAGACAATCATGGCCGAGCGCTACGATTACTAATAAATAGAGGGGAAGCATTCCCCTCTAATACTTTAAATCCATAAAAAAATAATGAAAGAAATATAAGTGACTAAAACAATTGGATTTACCTGTTCTACATTTGATTTGTTTCATGCAGGCCATGTAGCTATGCTTGAAGAAGCAAAACAACAATGCGATTGGTTAATTGTAGGTCTTCAAGCAGATCCTTCTGTTGATAGACCTGAAAAAAATAAACCCATCCAAAGTTTAACAGAACGACAGATACAAGTCAGAGCTTGCAAATATGTTGATGAAATTATTGTTTATTCAACAGAATTGGAACTTTTAGAAATTCTTTGCATGCTTCCAATAGATGTCCGTATATTAGGTTCAGAATATGAAAATAAAAATTTTACTGGACATCATCTTAAACATATGAGATATTACTTTAATAAAAGAGATCATGGTTTTAGTACATCCGAATTAAGAAAAAGGATTGCTAATGCTGAAAATGCCAAGCGGGTATGATGTAGAGGTAACCTGTCACCTTGCCAAGGTGAACTCGCCAGTTCGATTCTGGCTACCCGCTCCAATTTTTTATGGTGACTTATGGAAGACACTGAAAGCCTAGCTTGGAAGAATACAGAGATTGAAGATCTCTGGATCTTTGATAAATTAATTCTTTCAAAAAAACTAGGATATATTTGTGGACCAGTTGGCGTCGATGTTCCAGTTCCTGGAAATTATATTGTCCGACCATGCGTTAATATACCTGGAATGGGTAGAGGCGCAGAAGTAAAATTTATAGAAAAAGATACTTATAATATGACACCTGGTCATTTCTGGTGTGAATTATTTAATGGTAGACACATCAGTGTTGACTATAAAAATGGCAATCAAGCACTTGCAGTTGAAGGCTTAAGATATAAAGACAAGAATGAGCTTTGGCGTTTTAGTATGTGGAAGAAATTGGATGAAAATATTCCACTACCTTCTATCTTTTATAGCTTGACTAAAAAATATGAATACGTTAATATAGAATTTATAGATGGAAATCCAATAGAGGTTCATCTAAGGAATAATCCAGACTTTGAGTATAACAACACAATAGCAATTCCTGTATGGAATGATCAAAAAGATCCTGAATTGGACGTTACTGGATTGAGATATGTTATGGATCCTTGCTACCATAGAAAAGGATTCTGGATAGACTGAGGAGGTCAAAATGCATAGACAACAAATGAATATCAATCAAGTAGCTGAGTTTATCAATGCTCAGTCTGCTGATACCAAGATTTACATTGGTGGTGATTCAGAACGATTTCTAATAGACAATGTCTGGCATGCTGACTATACTCTTGCTGTTGTTGTTCACTATGGTGGCAATCGTGGTTGTAAGATCTTTGGTGAAGTTGTTCGTGAAAGAGACTTTGATCAACAAAAAGACAAACCACGTATGCGACTTATGAATGAAGTAATGAAAATTGCTGATTTGTATTTGAAGTTAGCAGAAGTGTTGGAGGATCGTCATGTTGAAGTACATCTTGACATTAATCCAGATGAGCATCACGGTAGTTCTTGCGTTATCAATGAAGCAACAGGATATATTCGTGGAATGTGTAATGTCGTGCCTTTGGTTAAGCCAAACGCTTTTGCTGCATCTTACTGCGCTGACCGATTGAAGGAAATTTTATATAATCAAGAAAATACAAAAAAAGCTAGTTAAAATGCGGCCTCCTATGCTGCTGATATATAAATAGTAAAGCATAGGAGGTTAATATGAATTATTTAACTGTATATAATAGCATTATAGAAAAATCTAAGTGTAGAGTAAACGATATGTATGTAGAAAAACATCATATTATTCCTAAATGCATTGGAGGAAATAACAACTCAGATAATTTAGTTTCTTTAACTTATAGGGAACATTTTATATGTCATTGGCTATTATGTAAAATATATCCAGATAACTATAAACTAAAAGCTGCATTTGCAAAAATGTTAGAGTCAAATAAAAACAACAAACGTATAACTTCTTCTTATATGTTTGATGCAGTTAAAAGAAATTTAAAAGATACTCAATACCCGTGGTTAAGAAATTTAGAACCATGGAACAAAGGTAAAAAAGGTTTGCAAGTTCCTTGGAATAAAGGTATTAAAACAGGACCTGCTACGGAAGAAAGAAAAAAGAAATCTTCAGAAACTCTTAAAAAGAAATATAAAACATTAGAACATCATAGAAAAAATAAATCACCATGGAACAAAGGTAAAAAAGGTTTGCAAGTTCCTTGGAATAAAGGTATAGAAACTGTTAAAGAAGAATGTCCACATTGTAATAAAATGGTTGATAGGTTAAATATGAAAAAATGGCATGGTGATAAATGTAAACTATCACCTCTTAATAGGAGTATATTATGACATTGATGTTACCAGAAGATGTAGAACATTTCCAGACTAAACTTGATCGTGTTATTCAAAAAGATACGATTGATTCTTGGACTTATGTTAAAGTTCTTCAACATGAAATTGAATATCTTAAAAGTCAATTTCAGGATCATGATACAGGACATTTGAGAACAGCAGTCAGTGTTCTTGAGAATCGTGTGAGAGATTTACGTATACAAATGTAATAACAATTGCGGAGTTGGTATATGGGTTGTGCCCCAGGTTTCCAACCTGTAGAAACGAGTTCGAATCTCGTACTCCGCTCCAATACAAGTGGTTGTGTTTTTGCTGAGAAGAAACACACGTAAGAGAAACTCAGAATCTGCCACTTACTTTATGGGCTGTTAGTGATAATGGTAGCACGACGCGTTTGCACCGCGTAGGCTGGAGTTCGATTCTCCAACGGTCCACCACTAAGGTTTAATTATGCAAATAGTAAAAGTAACAGGTTTTAAAAAACATTACGCATTTACCTATCTTATGAAGATAGAACATGCATGCTTTAACGGTGATTATATTACAAAAAAAGATTTTAAAACCAATTACGAAAGAACTTTTTTTCTTTTAGACATTGATCAAAATATTATTGGTTACTATATGTGGTATCCTGAAAATGGTTATGCCTATCTTTACAGCCTTGCTATAGATAAATATTATCAAGGTAATGGTTATTCAAAGCTAATGCTAGATCATTTTCTAGCCAATAGTGGGCATAATATACATTGCTTGCACGTAAAAGATATTAACGATAAAGCTAGACAACTTTATAAAAATTATGGGTTTATAGAATCTACAGTAGTAAATAATTTTTATGAAGATGGTGCTCCTGCAATAACAATGTACAAAAAGATAAATGAAACACAAAATAGTCCACTTGTTTGGAAACATTGATGACTATGATCTACAAACATATCGATTAGATCTTGATCCAGAAGACACCAAAGAGAGTGAGATTCTAGATAATGGTTGGTATGTTTTTAATGGTCGATGGATTGCTAATCGTCTTGTAAGGCTTGATCTTTCCAAATATACAAAAGAACCTAAACAGATTAAAGGCTATGAATTTGTCTTTAAAGAACGTTTAGATGATCATTCAGAAGTTGATAGGGTATTTCAAACCTTTATCAAGCTAAGAGGCCTCAGTCCAATTTACAGTGTAACTTGTGATCCTGAGAGAACTTCTTGGCTTTTAGTTTATAAAAATAACATTCTAGTTGCATTCACAAAGTTTACAAACTATGAAGGCGCATTAGAAAGTCAATTCACTGCCTGGGATTATTCAGAACCAAAAATATCTCTTGGTGTAAAGATAGTTGATTATGAAGTTATGCATGCCAGAAAAAAAGGTTATCCATTTCTTTATATTGGGCCAGGTTATGGGGCAATAGCAGCTTATAAATCTAGATTTCAAGGCTTTGAATGGTGGACTGGCTCAGAATGGTCTAAGGATATCGATAAATATGTTGAAGCTTGTAACAGAGATTCTACTATTAAGACTCTCGATGATTTAAATAGATTGTTTAACGACCCAAATGCATAAAAGACATACTCAGTTAATTAAAGACTTGACTTTTAAAGCTCACAAAATGCTTAACGACCCTAAGGTGAAAGCCAGAGTCGATCAAGAAGTTACAATTAATAGAAAGTATGACGTTCCTTTTATTGCTGGTTATTCTAAAGATGGTAAAACAATCTATATTGACAGACACTTCAATCCAATGTTTGGAAAGATAGATGTTACACCTTATTTGTTAATTCATGAAAAGACTGAAAAGGCTTTGTTGGATTATTATCATTTAGATTATCAACAAGCACACCATCTTGCAACTCACAATGAACATATGCATGTCAAAGCTGATGGTATAGATTGGCGTAAGTATACGGATCATTATGATCCTTATGAAAAGAATCTAGAGCACGAACATTTGACAAAAGTTCCTCCAGATTTAGATCTTGAACCTTATAGAGACGAGCATGATCCTAACTTCAAGAAGTTACAAGACTTGCAAAAAAAAGAAATAAAGTTTAATATAGTAAATAAGCGCGTGTAGTCCAATTGGTAGAGGCGCCAGTCTTAGAAACTGGATGTTGAAGGTTCGAGTCCCTCCACGCGCACCATTTCTGCCCTAGTAGTCCAATTGGTAGAGGCGCCGGCTTCAAACTCCGGATGATGGGGGTTCGTTTCATGATCATCTCCTAGTTGAAAGATCATAATAAATTCAATCATTCAATCAGTAATATAAACATGAAATAATGTATAAGACGATTTGAGTACTCGCGTGCCAATTCGTTGAACTCAAGCCCGAAAGGTGGAAAAAGACTTGATCTACTATCCTCGTCATGCCACCTTAACATTATACTTTTTATTTATAAATAGTATTAAATATTTCATTTAGGTAATAATATATGTCAAGACCATACACAATTGTACCACTTTCTGGTCAAATAACTATGACCGATCTAGACAATGCATTTCATTTAGGTACAGATCTTGAAGCATATAGAGGTGTTCTCTATTTTAAACCTTCTGTTGATGACAATCCAAGGTATTTCCCTGCTAGCAATTTAGATATGGATATGTTCCATGGTACATGGGCAGTTACTCCACCTTCAGTAATAAATTTAAATGGTGGTGAAGCAGGCACTTTTTATATTCCTATTTTTAGAAATTTTATTATTATTCAGGTATGGGGTGCTGGTGGTGTATCTAGCGACTTAGCTGGTGCAGGCGGCGGCGCTTTTAGACAATTTAATTATTGTTTAGATAGTAGAGCAAATTATATTAATGTTAATTATGGAGACACATTTACATATAGAGTAGGAGTAAGTGTTAATGATCCTACAGGAGATTTAAAAAATTCTGTATGGAATGGTATTAAAGTATATGGCGGGGGATCAGCTTATTCTGTATATGGTGCAGGAGGGGCCGGCTGGAATTCTGCAGGCGGTATAGATAGTAGCAGAGGTTGGTTTCAATCACCTGGTGATCCACAAATAGAACAATATGGAAGCTTATCAAATAGTCCGTATAATGTACCTTCAGGTAGAGGTAGTGGTTACTATGATGGTAATTTAAGCCCGTTTGGAGGTGGGGGCGGCCAGTCTGGTCTAGATAAATGGAATGCTGGTCCTTCCGGAGGGTATGCAATATTCGGTGGCGGCGGTGGCGGACAAGCATGGGGCGGAAATAGTAAATACGGTGGTGCTGGTCGTGGTATGTTAAGAAACGGCTCATCACAATATGGCGGTCAAATAGGTCAAGTACCTGGTGGTGCAGACGCTAATGGTCTTATTAAAATTTTTATAGATATTACTCCACCTTTAGACGCCACCAGCGATATGGTATTATACGGTGCACCTCCCGGAAATGATGCTCCCACAAGCGGAGGACCATGGGCCAATGTGCCTAGTAATCCGGGTGCAATATCGTGGCCTCCACCTCCGCCACCACCCCCTCCTCCTCCTCCACCACCCCCTCCTGTTGGGGGTCCTGGAAGTAGTGGCGGAACGGATATTTTTAGTTTTTCTTTGGGTATTCCAAGTCTTGGACCTCCTCCACCACCACCACCACCTGGAGTACCGCCTCCGCCTGCTCCACCCCCTCCTCCTCCGCCACCCCCTCCTCCTCCTGCTCCACCACCACCTGATTATGGAAGCGGTGAAGGCGGCCACGGCTAATAAAAAACCGGGTATAAAAAATACCCGGTTTTAAATTTAATAATTTTTATTTTTATTTTACTTGTTAATATCTATATTTTTTATTTTTTCTGCATACAGCTCTACACTATGATCATACAACCCATCAAACCACTGACCTTTAGACCATGATCTTTTATGAGCGCGCCATTTATCTTTAAAGCGCTGCCATTTAGAAAGATCACGAATATTACCATAAAAGTTAATATAATGTAAATTGCCATGGTGTCTAAATCCTAGAGCTGATGGCGGAACTGTTGTTACCATGTCATTGCAATTTACAAATCTATGGTGATCTGTTTTAATGCCAGCAACATAATCATGGCTCCCTACTCTGGGACTACCATAAGTGTATAACCCAGCTACTTCATAACCTGCAAATTCTAATTCTTGTGTGATATAAGTAGCCATTGCAGCACCCAGTGAATGGCCTGTTATCCATATTGTTCTTTTAGGATATTTTTTAACATAATCTAGCACTAAATCTAAAATTTTTCTTGCTTCTTTTCTAAATCCAGCATGAACAAAACCGTTACCGTGTCTTTTCGGAATAGTGTCAAGATCAGCTAATAAGTCGTTTACTTGAGTCGGTTGTGTCCCTCTACATGTAATAATAAGATCGTCTCTATTACATGCAGCATGTCCTTGTGCACCTTCATTATCAAAAAATACATAATTTTTTAAGTTGATTTCTTTAAAATTGTCGCTACAATCATCTTTATAGGCAGCTCCTGCTAATGTAGCAAAGAGATAGGCTCTTTCTAAAAATTTTAGATCTTGTATCATTGCAGGTTCCCTTTATATAATATATAATAATAATATTAACCTTATTTATAGGAGTGTACTATGAAAATGTTACAAGACCAGTTAAACCAATTTATTGGACATGAATTCTCTTCAGTTAGCGATCAAATTAATAAACTTGCAGAAGAATATCACTTGCAAGTTTTACCATGGCCTGCTAATATAGGTATGGTAAGTGAAGATGCAGGCACACTTATAGTTCACATTAATAATGATATAGAAGATATTATTGTTAATTTTAAAATAATTGATGTGGATGCAAATAATTAATAATTTAAACAACTTATAAATTAACGGAGAGTTGGCTGAGTGGCCGAAAGCACTCGTTTGCTAAATGAGCGAACCAGAAATGGTTCCGTGGGTTCGAATCCCACACTCTCCGCCATAATAAATAGAAGTATGCAATACAAATCTATCTTTATTTCTGACATTCACTTAGGTACTAAGATGAGTCAAGCCGATAAGGTTATTGACTTTTTGAAAAACACTGAGTCAGAGAATTTATTTCTTGTAGGTGATATTATTGATGGATGGGCTTTGCATAAGAACTTCTACTGGCCACAAGAACACAATGATGTTGTTCAAAAAATTCTCCGTAAAGCACGTAAAGGTACTAACGTAGTTTATCTACCTGGTAACCACGATGAGTTCTTAAGATCTTTTGGATTACATTCATTTGGTAATATCGCACTCAAAATGTCAGATCTTTATACTGGTATTGATGGTAAGAAGTATTATATCTGTCATGGCGATCAATTTGATATTGTAATTAAAAATGCAAAATGGTTAGCCCATATTGGTAGTTGGGCTTATGACATGGTAATGTATCTAAACATTGCATTTAATTTTTGCAGAAGAATGTTGGGTCTTAAACCTTGGTCACTAAGTGCATGGGCCAAGTATAAAGTTAAACAAGCTGTAAGTTTTATTTCTCTTTACGAAGAGAATCTTTCTAACTATGGTAAAAGTATTAAAGCAGATGGTATGATTTGTGGTCACATCCATCATGCTAATATCAGAGATATTGATAGTCTTCAATATATGAATTGCGGTGATTGGGTAGAGAGTTGTACTGCCCTTGTTGAACACTTAGATGGTAAGTGGGAAATTATACGATGGAACGAACAAGACTCTGCATCGTAACAGATGCCTGGCTACCACAAGTAAATGGTGTAGTCACTACCCTAACTAATTTAGTAGAACAAGCAGAAAAAGATAACTGGGAAGTGTTGGTAATTCATCCTGGTTTGTTTAAAAATATATCTGCGCCTGGATATCCTGAAGTTAAACTATCCTGGCCTCGAGGATTAAAAAAAATGATAAGGGGTTTTTCTCCTCATCATTTACATATTGCTACAGAAGGTCCTTTAGGTTTAGCAGCACGAATTTCTTTCCGTAAAATTACTTTTACTACTGCATATCACACTAACTGGCCTCAATTTCTTAAAAATATTCTTAAAATATCACCGTCTATTACATGGAAATTTATAAAATGGTTTCATTCTAATTGCAAGGTAATGGTGCCTACTAAAGGTATTAAAGAAGAACTTGAGAAACATAATATTGGTAAGTCTGTAGTTTTGTTTAGTAGAGGTGTTAATCTTACTAATCTAAAACCTACAATTAAACATATACCTTCAGATAGAAAAATTAAGTTACTTTGTGTTAGTAGAATTAGTAAAGAAAAAAACTTAGATGCATATTGTAGTTTAAATCCAAAGTTATATGAATTAGTATTAGTAGGTGATGGTCCATATAAAGAAGAACTTATAAAGAAATATCCTTGGGTATATTTTACTGGTACATTAAAAGGTACTGATCTTGCTAATGAATATGTTAATGCTGAATGTTTTGTTTTTCCTTCTTTAACAGATACATTTGGTTTAGTAATGATAGAAGCTCAATGTTTAGGAACACCAGTTGCTGCTTTTCCTGTGAATGGCCCTATGGATGTTATTTTACCTGAAACAGGTTTTATGCATGAAGATATAAAAATAGCAATAGATAAGGCTATGTTCCTTAACAGAACAAAATGCATGAATATTGCACGTGATAAATATAATTGGACTTCCGCTTGGAGACAATTCAAAGGTCATTTAATTGACCATGAAGATGATAATGATCCTATATTTTTTTTAACATGAGGTATACAATGAAAAAGTTTCTACTTTCCCTTTTATTTTTAATTCCTACATTAGCTTTTGCTGCAGACCAGCAACCTCCAAAAGACATTAAGACATGTGCAGTGCAGATGCCTTACGGTCAGCCTTCTACAAAGGCAAATGATCCGGTTATCTGCCGTACTGCATATGTTTTAGAGCACGACTCATTAGCAAAAATTCCAGTTTGGGTAGTCTGGACCTTGACTCCAGAACACGCAATCGGGTGTGTTGCTCGTACTAATGCTTTTGCTGCTGATCAATCACTTCCTGCTACTGCTCGTTCAACTCCTGCTGATTATGCAGCATCTGGTTATGATCAAGGACATTTAGCAAACGATGCTGATATGTCATGGGATGATCAAGTTGAGCATGAGTCATTCTACATGTCTAATATGTCACCACAGCTCCCTAACGTTAACCGTGGTACTTGGAAGAGCCTTGAATCAGCTGCTCGTGCATGGGTATATCAGACTAAGCATGCTCATACAATATATGCCGGTAATATCTTTGCTACTTCTACAAAGACAATCGGGCCAGATAAAGTATTTGTACCAACTGATCTTTATAAGATTGTAATTGACGACGTAACTAAAAAGTCTTATGCTTTTATTATTCCTAATAAAGAAGGTATTGATGCAGACTTTACTAAGTTCCAAGTTACAGTCGCTGACGTAGAAAAAGTTTCTGGTGTTACTTTCCCTGTACCAGATGCAAAGAATGTAAAGAACCCTTTAATAGTTGCAGATCTTAAGACAATTGCTGCAGATAAAAAGAAGCAATGTAAAGAATGATAGAAAAAATAGGTTGCTTTAATTAGCAACCTATACTATTATTTTAATATGAGCAACATTGATAATTATGTAAGACGTTTATGGCTCGCTTATCGAGCATATCACGACGTATCGTGTCGTAACGGTTCAGACGGTGACGAGTACGCTACCGCCTGTACTAACGGTTACTTAGAATACCTTCATAATCTTACTAAAGCAGAAGATTCTGTATATGACTGGGGTGACTGGTCAGATGCTATAGAGAATCATGTTCGTATTTTAGTAGGGTTTATTGAATGTTACGATAGGCCAGTTAAAAGAGATAAAATAGTTAGTAAGACCAGATGGTCTGTATGATTAGGAGATTATAAAATGGGTATTGCGGTTGCTGAACTAGAATTTCTAATTCGTATTAAAGACCACATTCGAGGTGATGCATTACAACTAGGCCGTCAAGGTATGCATATTGTTTTTAGGCAAGACATTTTTAATGCTGCTTATGAAACATTTAAGCGATATTTTCCGGATGGTAATATAGAAGACATTCTTGCTACTCGCCCACATGCAGATGCTTTGTTTACGTATCTAGGTGCCTCTACAGTAGAGAGTTTAGACTACTCTCCTTTTGAAGAAGCAACTATCATTCATGACTTAAATAACCCAGTTCCTCCAGAACTACAAAATCGTTTTGATTTTATCTATGATGGTGGTACAATCGAGCATGTTTATGATATTAAAACTACAATGGAAAACATTAAGAAGATGCTTCGTGTAGGCGGTATTTTTGCTGGTCTTTCTGTTGCTGATGGTTGTTTAGGACACGGGTTCTATCAATTTAGTCCAGAACTTTATAGAACAGTATTCTCAGAAGAGAACGGCTATAAAATTCTTTCTTATGAATTGGTTGATATCACAGATTTTGGTGCTAAATTTGTACCTCTAGAAACACCCCCAAGAGGTCAGAGACAAGAATTTAGACTACAATCTGCTGTATCAGTAAATAATGGATTCGTAATTCAAAAAGTGCGCGATATTGATGTTACCCCAGAATATCAACAAAGCGATTATGTTGCTAACTGGGATCATTACAATAGTCGTGTAAATCAAAATCCAAACGTATTTGTTTATCGTACTTAACAGGAGACATAAATGATCAAGCGTTACGACCTTATTCTTAAGAAGTGGCTTGTTGGTTATTGGATTGGTTCTACTTTTAAGATAGTTGCTGCTATAGATTAATATGAAAAGAATACTATTAGTAGGTAAAAATAGCTTTATATGTAAACAGCTACTAATAGATCTTAGTATGGTAAATTATGTCGATTGTATATCATTTCACAATTTAGGTGATGTGGTATACAACGACTATGATTATATTATTAACTGTGCTATACATCCCGATTATAGAAGTCAACCTTACTCTTACAATAATGATATAGACCTGAAAATATCTAGAAAATTTTCAGGCTATTTTATTATGTTTAGTTCCCGTAAAGTTTACGGTTCTAATAATGATCTTTTATATTATACAGAAGACTCACCTATAAACCCTAACGATCACTATGGGTTAAATAAATCTTTTACGGAAAATACTATTAAGAGTGAGCGCAATAAGAATATTATTCTTAGAGCATCAAACGTGTTTGGTTTGGAATATCAGAGAAAATCTTATATGGGATTTTTAATGAATCAGTTAAAAGATAGTGGTAATATCGAGATAGATGTGAGCCCGTATACTATTAGAGATTTTATTTGTGTACAAGATGTTTCTAAAATAGTTAATTTAATTGTTGAAAAAGAAATAGAAGGTACTTATAATTTAAGTTCTGGTTACGGTGAAATGGTAGGTTCTACTGCTGAGTATCTTATAAAAGGATATGGAAGAGGCAACCTCGTTTCTAAATCAAAAGAACGAAGAGATCAATTTATTTTAGATAATAAAAAACTTTTAACTGCTTTAAACGTAGATATTGAATTTAATATTAAAGATCAAATGATGAATTTAGGTGAACAATTATGCAAGATATGATTATTAGTGCTATTAGCGATTATAAAAAAGATAATTTGAAATACTGGGTTAACTCTATTAATCGTTCTGGTTTTAATGGTCGTAGGGTTATGGTTGTTCATAATATTTTAGACGAGACATTAGAATATCTTGATTCAGAAGGTTTTGAAGTTCTACTTACGTCTGATGTACGTAATAAAAATAACAATGGGTTTCATTTTGCTGATAACTATGGTAATCGTGTTACAGTTTCTCGTCATTGGTATAACTGGAAATTTTTAAAAGATCAAACTGATGTTCGTTTTGTGATATCGTGTGATATTGATATTATTTTTCAATCTAATCCATCTGAATGGTTAGAAGAAAATCTAGGTGATAAAAAATTAAATTATGGGTGCGAGGCTTTGCTTTACAAAGATGAGCCATGGGGTAATGATAATTTAATGCGTTGCTTTGGTCCTGAGATACACGAAACAATGAAAAATAATCCAATCTATAATGCAGGCTCAATGGCTGGTGAATGTAAAACACTTGCTGATTTTTCTTTGAATGTATTTAAAACTATTGAACGTATTCCTAATGATGTTCCAGATCAAGCTGGTGTTAATTTTCTTTTGAATCTTGAACCATATAAATCAATTACTAAATTTAATGATCATGATACTAATTGGGCATGTCAGTTAGGCACAACAGCCAATCCTCAAAAGATAGGTCATTTCCGTCCTAACTTATTGAGCTCGGAACCAGTGTTTGATGGACATTATATATACAATAGTAAGGGTGAAAAATATTGTTTAGCTCATCAATATAATAAAGTGCCTGAATGGCAAGCTAAACTAGAACAAATTTATGGATGATTTATTATGATTATTGTGACCGGGGCTGCTGGGTTTATTGGCAGCAATTTTGTAAAATATCTAATTAATAAAACCTCAGAACAAATTGCCGTTGTAGATAACCTTACCTATGCATCTGCATTAGGATTTAAGGATATTGTCAACCTCCCTATTCTTTTATATCGTTTAAATATTATTCATTATGATGCACTTGAGCCGCTATTCAAAAATAATCAAATTACTGCAGTTATTCATTTTGCAGCCGAAAGTCATGTTGATAATTCTATTGCTAATTGTCAACCTTTTATTGATACTAATATAACAGGTACAGTTAATCTTCTTAAGCTGGCTGTTAAATATAAAGTTTTAAGATTTCTGCATGTATCTACCGATGAAGTTTTTGGTCAAATTATAGACGGTAAATTTGATGAGTCTTGGGCTCTTCAACCAAGAAATCCTTATTCAGCTTCTAAGGCTGCAGCAGAACATTTTGTAGAAGCATTTCATAACACATATGGTCTTAATACCACTATTGTTAATTGCTCTAACAATTATGGACCAAATCAATTTCCAGAAAAGCTTATTCCATTAACTATTAATAATCTTCTTAAGGGTAAGAAGATACCTGTATACGGTACTGGGCAACAAGTACGTGATTGGCTTTTTGTAGAAGATTGCTGTGAAGCAATCTTTAAGGTATACGAGCATTCAATGTCAGAATATGGGTGGGCACAGGATAGATTTTGTATTGGCGGTGATAATGAAATTGCTAATATTGATCTTATTAAGAAGATTATCTCTATTATGGGTATGTCAGAAGAATCTATAGAATATGTTAAAGATAGACCTGGGCATGATTATCGCTATGCAACTAGTATTGAAAAAATTAAAAAAGAGTTGAAATGGGAACCTAAAACTTCTCTTGATGATGGATTAAAAATTACAATTGATAGGATTAAAAATGAAAATAGGATTTAACTGTTCTTCTTTTGATTTATTCCATGCTGGGCATGTCGCCATGCTTAAAATGGAAAAAGAGATGTGTGATTATTTAAAAGTAGCTCTTCAGGTAGATCCTTCTATTGATCGTCCTGGAATTAAAAATAAACCAGTTCAGTCAATGTACGAAAGATACATTCAATTACAAGCCTGTAAATACGTAGATGAAATTCTTTTGTATGATACGGAAGATGATCTCCTTAATCTAATTAAAAGTCAGACAATGCATATCCGGTTCTTAAGTGAAGAGTATAAGAACCGTGATTTTACTGGTAAAGAGTATTGTTTGAATAATGGTATTGAGATTCATTATCATCTTCGCCAACATAATTTTAGCTCTACTGAATTACGTGATAGAATTTATCAAATGGAATTACAAAAAAGATCAGAAAAATTTGAAAGTCCTATTCCACCACATTCATTAGAATTGTTGAAGAAGGTTAAAAAATGAATCCAAATATGACAATAGTCACAGCCTTTTTTGATGTTGGTAGAGGTGAAGTACCACCCGTAGTAAGAGGTAGAGAAGTACCTGCATATCAACGTAGAGGCTTTGAGGAATATTTTTATTACTTTAATATGCTTGCATCTATGAAAAATGATATGATCATTTATACAGAACCAAAGTTTGTTGATGCAATTAATAATATTAGAGCATCACATGGTAATGTAGAGAATACAAAAGTTATTGTATACGAAAATGCGTTAGAGAGTTTTAATTTTGTTACAGAGCAATTAAATAAAGTATTAAACTCAGAAGAGTATGTTAGTAAGATTGATAATCCTCATCTTATTGAATATTGGAATGCAAAATATAATCTAGTAAATTTTTTAAAGTCACACTTTGTTGCACAAGCATATGAAAATGGTTTTATTAAGACCTCAAAGGCTGCTTGGATTGATTTTGGGTATGTTCGTACTCCTAATAATCTTCCACCATCTTTTTATTGGGATTATGATTTCGATGTTAATAAGATTCACCTCTTTAACTTAAAAGAGATTGAACCGGAAAGACCTGTAGAAGATATTATTAAGACTGGTGACGTCTATATTATGGGTTGTCATATAGTTGCTGGTTCACATATGTGGTCGAGATTAAAAGATTTAGTATTTGATAATGTTGCTGAACTGCTAAAACGTAATTTAACCGATGACGATCAAACAATGTTGTTGCTTTCTTATTTGCAAGAGCCTAATATATTTGAATTGCGTCATGTCGATCCTAGTAACTGGTTTATTATTTTTAATAAATTTAATGATTTGAGAGTTGCAAATGTATAATGTAGTTATACCTATGGCTGGATTAGGATCTAGATTTCCTTCTCATCAATTTCCTATGCCTAAACCGTTAATTCCGGTTAACGGTGAACCAATGATTACTAAGGCTATTAAAAGTTTTGGTTTTGATCTTTTATCTTTTGACTGTAACTGGTATTTTGTAGTTGCTAAAAATAACTATACAAACCAATTAAAAGATACTATTTGCCTTACAGTTCCTAGTGCAAATTTTATTGATATAGACTATATTACAGAAGGACCGGCATGTTCAGCTCTTTTGTTTAAAGATAAAATTAACAATGAAGATGAATTAATTATTGCTAATTGTGATCAGATTATGGAATGGAGCAGCTCTATGTTCTTCCTTAATGCTCGTTCATTTCAAGGATGTGTAGTAACTTATCATACAGATACTGATAAGAATAGTTTTGCTCGTATTGATGAAAATGGTTTAGTTAAAGAAATTAGAGAAAAACAAGTTCTTAGTAATGTAAGCCTTAATGGTATTCACTATTGGCGCCAAGGAAAATATTTTGTTGATAGCGCAGAAGAAATGATTGCTGCTCAAGATAGAGCACCTAATGGTGAGTTTTATATTGGTCCAACATATAACTATATGATTAAATCAGGTAAAACTGTTGGCATCTACCATATACCTAACCAACAGCATCATGCCGTTGGTGTTCCTCATGATCTAGAAATGTATTTAAATTATGTTAAAAGAAAAACTAAGTAATATGATCCGCGGATGGTTCATAGGTGATTTTGAACCATCCGTGTTTAAGACTAAAGATTTTGAAGTTGGCGTTCTTACTCATAAAAAAGGTGAAGAATGGCCAAAACATTATCATAAGATTGCTACAGAATATACCGTTTTGCTTTCTGGTTCAATGACCATTTGTGGTGAATTAATTGAAGCTGGAACTATTTTTATTTTAGAACCGGGTGAAGTTGCAGATCCAGTCTTTCATGAAGACTGTACAGTGATTGTAGTAAAAACCCCTAGCGTGATTGGAGATAAGTATGTCGTTTGATGCTTTTCGTGATAAATCTTCTTTAGATCCTCAAGAATACGTATTTGTAAAATATGAATTAGATAGCACTGAAAGTGTTAAGAAGGCAGCTTGGGATCTAGCTATCGGTCAGAGTGTTGGTAATCCAAATGTTCGTAATGATTGGGAAACAGATGAGCTGTTTGAAAAACATAGTTGCTTGATTACTATGGTAGATGAAGAAAATAAATTAGCTGAAATAGCTTTTCCAGTTGAGAATACTAATTGGAAAGAAGATGGTATCTCTCACTTACTTTGTCAGATTATGGGTGGTCAAACAGATATTGATCATATTATTAAGAGTCGTGTAATTGATATTGAAATCCCTGAATGTGTTAAAGCTTGGTTTAGGGAACCACGATTTGGATTTAAAGGTTATCGTGAGTATTTAAACCAATATGATAAACCTTTATTGGGTGGTATTGTAAAACCAAAGACAGGTATTAGCCCGCAAACTCTTCTTGAGATGGTTAAGCAAATGGTCGAGGGTGGTGTTGATTTTATTAAAGAAGATGAAATTCTTTCCAATCCCAACTTCTGCCCTCTTTGGCAACGTGTTCCATTGATTGCTGATTATCTAGCTAATTGTGGTCGAAAGGTTGCTTATCATTTTTGTATTAATAGCGATCCTCTATATGTTCTTGAAAGAGCCAAATATGTTGCTAAGCACAGCACTGAAAATTTAACATTAGGGGTTCATATTAATGTTTGGTCTGGACTTGGTGTTTACAATTCTATTCGTAAATTAAATTTGCCTTTATTCATTCATTATCAAAAGAGTGGTGAAAAGACATTTACACATCCAAAGAATCCATTTGGTATTTCATGGCCTGTACTTTGTGAATTAGCAGGATTGTCTGGTGTAGATACTATTCATGCAGGTATGATCGGGGGGTATTCTTCTGATGATCCAGTAATGATGGAACAAGCTATTGCAAATCTTAATAAGTATGGGACGGTCCCATCATTATCATGTGGAATGCATCCTGGTCTTGTTAATCATGTAACTGAATTATTTGGTTCAGTTGATTATATGGCAAGTGTCGGTGGTGCTATTCATGGTCATCCAAACGGCACACTAGCAGGTGCAACGGCTATGCGTCAGGCTATTGATAAGACTTATGGGCCTGAATATGATGTAGCTATTGCTAAATGGGGTTTAGTAAATTGAAAAAGAAAAGCGTTTCCTGGTCAGATGGCCAGACTAATCAAAACATTTTTGATAACTACAATAACTGGATTATGAGTGCTGATAAGAAAGTATTCTTTAAGCTTTGCATGCGCATGAATCTTTATAATCAAGTAAAAGATTTACATGGTGATATAGTAGAATGTGGTGTGTTTAAAGGCGCAGGGCTTTTGGCCTGGCTTAAACTTATTGATATGCATCAACCTCATTCTATTAAAAAAGTAATTGGTTTTGATTTTTTTGATCCAACATTTACTGATAATTTAGAAAGTACTATTGATAAAGAAAACATGAAACATGTTTTTAATAGAGATCCTACACTTAAAGTATCAGAGTTGTCTGTAGAGAGTATTAAAACTAAATTAAATAATGCTGGATACAATGAAAGTAAATTTGAATTAATTAAAGGCGATATTTCTGATACTGCTAAAATATTTGTAGAAGATAAACCAGGATTTAGAATATCACTACTCTACTTAGACCTTGATTTAGATCATCCAACATACGATACTTTAGAAGCATTCTGGGATAGAGTAGTCCCTGGTGGTATTGTTGTATTTGATGAGTATGCTATCTACAGCTGGACAGAGTCAAATGCAGTTGATAGATTCTTTAAAGACAAAAATGTCAAGATTATAAACACAAATATATTTTCACCATCAGCATATATTATTAAGGAATAAACATGAAGACCGCTATTGTAATTAATGGACATGTTCGTACATGGGAAAAATGTAAAGATAACTTCATTGACACTTTCGGTGATTTGAACGCTGACGTATTTGTTTCTGTCTATAATAAACAATTTGAATATGCAGAATATATTAGATCAATTCAAGATTTTTATGGTGAAAATATCTTAGAAGAAAATGATATTAAAAGAATGTTTGAAGGTATTAATCTTAAAAAGATTGTTATTGATAACAGTGAGGAAATGCAATCAATAGTTGCAAAAGAAAAAGAAAACGTAAAACTTCAATTTAATACACAAGCACACGGTAAAGATATTTTTATCTCTATTTACCCACAATACCGTAAACTATATTACATTATGAAAGATGTAGCCAAATACGAAGAAGAGAACAACTTTAAGTATGATAGAATTATTAAGACAAGAACAGAAGTAATTTATCACCCTGAAGTTTTTAAAAGAGCTTATAGTATCTTAGGTGATAATGAAATACTGGTCGATGCCGGTGCAGTACCTCTTAACGATGTAATGTATGCATGTAGCCGAGATAATATGTATAAAATTGTTGACTTTCTTTATAATGAATTTTTTGATCCTAAATTTCCTGAACATGACGTTCATTGGCCTCCTCACAGTATGTTAAAGATTGGCGTTGAATCAAATAATATTGGTGTTGTTTCTCGCCGGTTGTTTAAGCATATTGAAAGAGAAAAACTTCAACAGGTGTATTGATGATTAAGATTGCTCATCGTGGTTTATTTGAAAGTCAAAGTAACGACCGTGATTTAGAAAATAAACCTGAACAAATTGAATTAGCTTTAGCTAAAGGATTTGATGCAGAGATTGACTTACAGGTAATTAATAATAAATTATTTTTAGGTCACGATACTCCTGATTATGAGATAAATGAATCTTTTCTATTAAAAAGAGGTTTATGGATTCATGCCAAGAATGCTGATTCGCTTCGATATTTGGCCACTAAATTGCCTAACCTAAATTATTTTGCACATGCCAATGATCCAGTTGTTATTACGACTCATGGTTGGTTATGGTATCATTGCTATCATCTTAAAGATATGAAGAGAGGTAGAGCCATTGCTGTTATGCCTGAATACACAATAAGAGATGTTAATTCATTTAATTCTTTAGATTGTGATGGTATTTGTTCTGACTTCGTTGGCCTTTTATGAGAACAGCACTTATATTAACCGGTCATATGAGATGCTGGAAGCAAATGATTCCTCATATGACAGAAAAATATATTAATAAGTATAATCCTGATATATTTATTAGTTGTTGGGAGAACGAAGGTTGGTGGAAATGGGGGAATGAAAAGGGATTTCATGAAAATTCTAATCATGTAGATCCTGATGAGATAAGATCTCTCCTTAACCCTGTTGAAATGAGATATGAATATTTTGATCCTCATGAACCGTATTTTACTGAGAGAGCAAAACGTTATCCTAATTCATATATTTCCCCTAAAAATATTTTATCGATGACTTATAAATGGCTTGATGGATTTTATCTATTAAAGCATCATATGGCTATTACTGGTAAACAGTATGATCTAGTTATTAAAACTAGAACTGACTTAGAGATAATGGGTGATTTGCCTGAATTTGATTTAGATAAATTTTATATCATCTATAACCACTACAACCAAGGTGGTCATAATGATGTGTTTTATGCTAGTAACTATCAAAAAGCTGAGCATGTATCTAATTTTATTCTTAATTTTGACTCATTATATTCTCAAACAAACACAGTCTGTACACATCTAATGACGCAAAAACATTTTGAAAATGCAGAAATAGACGTGATTTCTTTAAATATTCCATATAGACTACATAATACACCTTGGGGTCAGCACCAAGATGTTAACAGATTTATTAAACAATAAATAATAAATCGTGTTTTGTTTGACACGAGAAGCATAAGGAGAGTATCCTTATGTCAACCAAAAGGACAAACAATGAAGAAACTACTATTAGCCCTAGTGATGGGGTGTAGTATGTCCGTTTCTGCATCATACGCCAAAGATACTTCGTCAAATATATCGTCTAATACATCGAAATATACATCGTTAGATATAAAAGAATTAGTTACAACTATTGCAGAAAGACATCACGTTCCATTTGATTTAGCGCATGCTGTAATCTATGTGGAATCAAAATATAATCCTAATGTTATGGGTCAAAAAGGTGAATATGGCTTAGGTCAGATTCGCTGTGGAACAGCCAAGAGCATGGGATTTAAAGGCAAGTGTGAAGAGTTGCACGATGCTAAGAATAACTTAGAATATAGCATGGCTTATCTTCGTTATGCATTAGATCAAACAGATAACGATATCTGTAAAGCAGCATCTTATTACGGTAGCGGGTTGATCCCTAAATCCAATAAAACCGCATACTGCCGAAAAATACTTGACAATTTAAATTAATTACTATATTATAATAGTCAGCGTATTAACTGACTATTTTTGGAGGATCGTATAATGGAAGTACTAAGGACTTTGACTCCTTCAATCTAGGTTCGAATCCTAGTCCTCCAGCCATAAATAAATTTTTAATAGTTTTGCGAAAGGGTTGCAAATGAATAAGACTTGGGGCTATCATCTTCTATTGGATTGTACAGCTGGCGATAAAGAGCTTATTGGTTCAAGAGACAACATTTATAATTTTACTAAAGAATTAGTAGTGGCCATTGATATGGTTGCTTTTGGTGAACCATGGATTGAACGTTTTGCAACCCATGCAGCAGACAAAGCTGGCTACAGCATGTGTCAAATGATTGAGACATCAAACATTACTGGTCATTTCTGTGACAATGATGGTAATTTTTATATTGATGTTTTTTCATGTAAGCCGTTTGAAAATGAAACAGTTATTAGTGTAGTTGATAAGTACTTTAAGCCTGAAAAGGTTCGTACTCATTTTATCTCACGTGACGCTTGAGACTAATTTATCGCGGGATAGCGCAGTCAGGTAGAGCACCGGACTCATAATCCGGAGGTCGTTGGTTCGAATCCATCTCCCGCAACCAAACAATAAAGGTGATCTATGAAAATTGAACATGCTTACATTTTGTATATTGATAACCCTGAAGCTACTAACTACATGGAGCAATGTAAGCAGTCTTGCATAGACCATAGCGTACCAGTCACCTCATTTCTCGGATTTAAGCTTCCTACAACGGTTGCTGAAGTTAAAGAGAAATGGGGTGTTCGTATAGACCCTGTTGTTCAAGAACGTATTGATGAACCTGTATTTCGTATTTGGTTTAAAGAACAACTTTGTACTGCAGGACATATTGCAATGTGGAAAGAGATTGCTAAGCAAGATAAAGCTTATGCTATCTTTGAACATGATGCGATCGTAAAACGTAATTTTGATGGTATTGAAGTTAATGATGGTGAAATAGTTTTCTTAGGATTCCGTGTTGATCACCGTGATGATTATGAATGTATAAATGATGTATTTACAAAAATTCCAATGAATAAATTTGAAGGTACTCATGCATACGCTATTACCCCTAATACTTGTAAATATCTTTTGGAAGCTATTGAACAAAGAGAATATCTCCCAGTAGGAATCTCTGTAGATTTTTATCTTGGTGTGCAGAATCTCTTTAGACTCAATATGTTTGTTGCTGACCCTGCACCTGTAGTTGCAGCAGTAGAAGATAAAGTATCAGAAACACAACCAGAAGGTAAAGTTGCAAAATACAATATGCTACCACCTGATGGGTTTCTTAAAGGTCTAGTTAAACCAGAGAAATATTCAATTGATGAAAAAAATGGATGGTTGGTATTCTAATGAAAGTAAATATTGGCAAATATCCTAAGAGCGATAAAAAAGAACGTAAAATTTCAGTAAAGCTAGATTACTGGGATACATGGTCCATGGATCATACTCTTGCTCTTATTATTCATCCGATGCTAGTACAATTACAAAAAACAAAGCATGGCTCTCCTTTTACTGACGATAATGATGTTCCGGAAGAACTTCGTTCTACATCAGCTCCTCCTAAAGAAAATGAATGGGATACAGATGATAACCATTTTAAGCGTTGGGAATGGATTCTTGATGAAATGATTTGGGCATTTGCTCAACAATTAGATGATAATGCATCTAGTCAATTTCATTCAGGAAAAATTGACTTACAATTTAAAGAAGTTGAGGTTGATGGTGAAAAATATAGTGAAATGGTAAGAGGTCCATTAGATACTCACGTTTTTGATAAGGAGGGTCACGATGCTTGGCAAGCCAGAAAAACAAACGGATTTAAACTCTTTGGTAAGTATTATGAGGCTCTCTGGGACTGAAACACATAATTATTCAGTTGATGCTTTAAAAAAAGCTGCATTCGTTGACGAGCTTAATAATGTTCTTATTCATGCGGAAAAAACAGTTGCAAAAGATATCATAGTAGAATATCTTAATATAAGAGTTAATGAGATTAATAAAAGGTACAAATAGGTTATGGGCGTGGGTGTTGGTACACGAGAGGAGCTTATATCTCCTTTAGCGGCAGATTACCGTTCTAGACTTGGTTCGAATCCGAGCGCGCCTACCAATTTCTAGGAGACTAAAATGCCAACCGTTACGACCGAAGTTGATTTTGATTTAGAAACAATCGATGACTATGACCTCATAGATGAGCTAGAGAGACGAGGTTATGAGATAATCGAAAACGGTAGAGAAGACGACGATCTCATAGATATTTTAACTGATCGTGGATATTCAGTCATTGTTAGAGATTATTTAGAAGAACTCTATAGTACCTACTTGACAATGTCTCCTGAGTTTTTTCAGAAAGAATTGAAGAAATTATTCCGAGAGAAGTTAGACGTAAATATATACTAATACCAATGGTCACATAGCTTAACTGGAATAAGAGCAAGAGATTTCATTTTATATAAATACCTATATGCGAACGTAGCCGAGGGGAGCTTCTACCTCCTTAGACGTAACTGGAGCTGTAAATGGGGGTTCGAATCCCTCCGTTCGCGCCATAGGAAACAAAAAATGAAAAAAACATTGTGTAATAAATGTAATAATTATTTTGCTAATAGAGCAGGCAATTATAATCGACATCACATGGTATGTGACGGAAATTATATTTTACCTGAACAAAGAGGTGTTTGTAAATATTGCAATATTAAGTTTGATCTAAATGATAAACCTAAAGGCTGGATGGCTAACCATAGCAGATGGTGTGATAGCAATTTAGATAGAGAAAAATATAAAAAATCAAATAAAACTAATATTAAATCTATGCAGACTCCAGAAGCTAGAAAAAAAGCTGTAGAAGGTATAAAAAAAGCATGGCAAGATGGTAAATATAATCATTGTGATCACAAAACATTTTTAGGTAGAACTCATTCAGATAAATCTAAAAAATTAATGAGTGAGAGTGCTTTAAAAGCAAAGCACAGGAGAATTTTAAGATCAACTAGAAAATATATTTGTAAGGATGGTAGTGAAGTTTTATTAGATTCTTCTTGGGAAGAACAGTTAGCAATAAGATTGGATCAATTGAATATTAATTGGATAAGGCCGAAGGACCCTATTCAATGGTTAGATAAAGAAGGAAAAACACACAATTATTTTCCCGATTTTTATTTAACCGATTATAACATTTATATTGATCCCAAAAATGATATAGTATATAATATAACAATAACTAAAATAGAAGCTCTTAAAATTATTTTGCCTAATCTTATTATTTTAAGATCTTTAGAAGAGTGTAAGAATTTTAAAATATAATGTCCGTTTAGCCCAGTGGTAGGAGGCAAGGCGCTTAAAACGCCTACAGGACTGGTTCGAATCCAGTAACGGACACCAAAATCTCCAAAGTGTCGGTTCGAATCCCACCATCCGCACCATTTTTAACAAAGGATATATTATGAACAAGTTCGTTAAGCTTACAAACAATGCAGATGCACATAAAGGCAATCCAATTTATATTAATGTAGATCATATTACTGCTGTTTATGATGCTGCCGTTGAAGGTGGAAACATTAAGACATTCATCTTTGGTGGTTATACAGGTGTTCAGTGGGAAGTAGAAGAATCCCCAAAGCAAGTAATTGATATGATTATGCCTGTGGAGTATATTTAACATGATTAAAGAATGTCTCGTTAAAAAGAAACCATTATATCAAAAAGCAATTCAATATACTCCTGAGCTTACTAATGAAGAATTACGTCGATGGACAAATAATAAAGCTTTTATTATGCAGCTTGAGCGCGGCGATGACGAATGTGTAGTTATTAATACACTCGAAGGTACAATGAAAGCTTCAATGGGTGATTGGATTATGCAAGGGGTTACAGGAGAAGATTTTTATCCTATACGTGAAGATATAATGTATCAATCATATAATTTCTTGAGGGATTGATATGAATGCTAGTATAGTTGCAGTAACACGTCCTACCAGCGGGTTAGACGTGAATGAATTTGTTGCTTACGTAGCACGTGTATCCAATCCCTCCAATCAGAACAATATAGAGACAGCACCAAAGCTTATTAAATATCTTATTAAAAATAAGCACTGGTCGCCATTAGAAATGGTTCATGTTGTAATGGAGATCAATACAACTCGAGACATTGCTCGTCAAATCCTTAGACATCGCTCATTTGCCTTTCAGGAGTTTTCTCAACGTTATGCAGATCCGACAAATGACTTGGGTTTTGTCACTCGTGAAGCCCGTCTCCAAGATACAAAAAATAGACAAAATTCAATTGAAGTTAAAGACGATCCAGAACTCAAACACGGTTGGAATGAGCGTCAAAAGATAGTTATTGAATATGCACAAAAAGAATATGATTGGGCTATTAAGAACGGTATTGCAAAAGAACAAGCTCGTGCAGTTCTTCCTGAAGGTCTTACTGTTTCTCGTCTTTATATGGCTGGTTCTCTTAGAAGCTGGGTGCACTATTGTCAGTTACGTTGTTCTAACGGTACTCAGAAAGAGCACAGAGAAATAGCATTAGATTGCTGGTATAATTTAATAAAAGAGTTTCCTTCTCTAATAGACTTAGAACTTATCTCACCTTAGGAATATAATTATGTTTGAACAAGAAATTATTAATGCTATGACTCCTTTTATTCCTAATAGTTCAGGAGATAATAGTACTAAATTTAGTATGGCTCTTGATGGTAATAAAAATTTTGTTAGTAATCTATTAAGTATTGCTGAAGTTTTTGGTCATCAGATTATAGAATATACAGTTATTGAAACTATTGCGCAAGAGGATACTGCAGAACTTAAAACCCTTTTTAATTCATATGGAAGTGATAAGTCTAACTCACATAACTATGATATTTTTTATGCTAATATTTTAAATGATAGAGAAAATATTAAAGCTGTTGCTGAAATAGGAATGGGCACCAATAATACATCGGTCCTATCTAATATGGGATCAGATGGTAAACCTGGTGCATCTCTTAGAGCTTTTAGAGATTATTTGCCTAATGCTCAAATATATGGCGGTGATGTTGACCGTAATATTCTTTTTAATGAAGATAGAATACAAACATTTTTTGTTGATCAATTAAGACTGGAAACTATTGATAACTTTTTTAATAATCTTCCAGACGATTTAGATCTTTTTATTGATGATGGACTTCATTCACCGGAAGCTAATTTAAATGTTTTAATGTATGGTATCTCTAAAATTAAAATCGGTGGTTGGTATGTAGTAGAAGATATATCAAATCAATCTATGAATTTATGGAAAGTAGTATCTCTTCTTATTTCAGATAACTATGATAAATATTTACTGAAAGCAGATAAAGGTAATTTATTTGTCATTAATAGGAATGCGTGAGGTTTATTATGGCTACGTTAGAAGAAATTAAAAAACAAAAAGCAGAAGAACTTCAACGCAAAATGCGTGAAGAAGAAGATAAGATAAGAAGAGAATCTCATAATAGTCTTACTATACGTTCTTTCTTTGAACAAGAACTAGAACGTGAAATTAGAAAGACAGGATTTTATAAGAAGTTAATGTATCTCACCCCTCTTATTGTTTTTGTAGTAATGCTAGCAGCAGGCTCTGCGTATATTTACTTCAAAGATTTTCTTACAATAAGAGATGCTAATGCTGAAGCATATGCTATCGAAGCTATCGGTAAAGCCACCGCGTCAGCAGTAACTCAAGTTGGAATGGCTCTTAAACAAAATCCAGAATATGTACCATTGACTACAGCTCAAAAGTGGGATGGTAAACTTCCTAACACTATGGTTTCTGGTCAAAATCCTCCGTTTATTAATACTAAACCTTAAAAAAGTCAATGATTTCAACGGTATATTTTTTAAAAATACCGTTGATTTTATTAGGAATCCATGCTATATTATAATATAAGCAATGGAGATATATTCGTGGATAATTCAAAGATACCTTACGTCTTTACAGGTCAGCTCAATTACGCTATTAAGAAAATGCGTACTATGCAGCGAGCAGGTTACCGTGTAGTAAAACAGCATATTCATCCAGATAAGTCTATCACCATCTCTATGGAAAAGAAGTTATACTAATGGAAAACATTCGTGCAGCACATAAAGAGTTTATATTGAATGGCGCTAAATGTGAGCGTACTGATGCTACCTATACAATAAACGGTAGACCTCATTCTGCCCGTTTGCCCTGGATTGCTTCTGCTCAAGAAGTGCGATTCTTTATTATTAGACAGCGTCAGGGATATTCAAAAAAGTGAATATTGCTTTAGACTTTGATGATACGTATACTCGGGATCCAACTCTTTGGAATAAGTTTATTGAAGACGCCAAAGACAGAGGACATGATATACGTATCGTCACTTTCCGTAAGAAAGTAATGGAAGATCCAGCATTGAATTATCTTGCACTTTCTATTCCGGTCATCTATACTGAATATCAACAGAAGAGACAATTTACAAATAATATGGGATGGATCGTCGATGTTTGGATTGACGATAGTCCTGAATTTATTGTTAATAATATCCCTTTGATTGGTAAGAGTAATGATTAAGTTTGAAAATACACATTTGATTGGTAGAGAGTCTGCTAAGATGATGCGCAGTCTTGCAGAGTTTACTCTTAATAAGTTCTTTACCAAGCCTAAACAAGATAAACTAGACGTTACAGTTATTTTCAAAAAAGATCTTTTTGAAAAGACTAATCAATTTGGTAACTGTATTTGGGAAGACGAATATTACCGTCCGTTTGATTTTACAATTCAAATAGATCCGGATCAGAAGATTCAACTTCTGCTAAATAGCCTAGCTCATGAACTCGTACATGTTAAACAATGGGCAAAAGGTGAATTTTATCAACTTCAACGTGAACGAAGTGTCTATAAATTTAATGGGCAAAAATTCAACACAGAAAAAGTTGATTACTGGGATACGCCCTGGGAAATTGAAGCCCATGGACGTGCAATCGGGCTAGTCGTGCAGTGGGCAAGAATGAATAAGCTCTCTCACAAAAATTTAGTCGTAGAAGGCTAGCCCCTATTTTTAACACTAAGGAGACTACTAAATGAAAAAGCTACTTATTACTGTTGCTGCTGTTATGCTCGCAACTTCCGCATATGCTACTGATCTTCCAAACAAAAAGAAGGCACCAGCTGCACCTGCTCCTGTTGCTGCTGCTACTGCAACCGCAGAAAGCACAGATAGCTTAACTGCTGCTTATGGCCAGGATACTGCTGTTGGCAATCTTGGTTCTAAGACTGACGACATTTATCAAATGACATACTCACATAAGCTAGGTAACGGTGTTGCTGTTGGTGGTATGGCTCAGACAACTCAAGTTCCTGGTTCACAATTGAATCAAAATCTTGAAGCACAAGCTTCATATACACTACCTGCTTTCTCTGGAGTTTCTGTAACAGGTAAGATTGGTGTTGGTGAGAAGTTTACCACTACTAACTTCCCATACTATGCAGTATACGGCAGTGCAGATTATAAGGTTATGGATAAGCTAACTTGGAACGCAGTTTCATATCGTTATCGTTCAGCATTTGATACAAACACATACGGTTATCAGACTCATCAAATTGGTACTGGTGTAACTTATGATCTTGCATCTAACTATTCAGTCAGTGCAAAGGTATACCGTAACTATGATGCTTCATCAAGCTTTACTAATCCAACAGCATCTGGTGATGCGTTCATGCTTGGTTTGACTGTAAAGTTCTGATACAAAACTTGATGATATCAGGCAGAAAAGGCGCTTAGGCGCCTTTTTTTGTTGCTTATTTTTGTAATGTATGTTATAATATATTGTAAGATTGAAATGGAGTGTGAAATGAATCAACGTGCTGGTAAGACTCATGCAGCTGGACTAAATGATGGTGATAAGATACCTCTCGCATCTATTATTAAGTTCTGTAAAGAAGCAAAGACAGACTTAGAGAATAACGGTGATGAAGATGCCGCTCTTCGTTTTGAAATATTAGCTGACTATCTTCTTAATGACTATCGTGGATCCTTTAAATATCAATCTAAAATGATAGGACTATAAATATCATATAGATTCTAATTCATAGGAGAAAATCATGGTTGATAACAAAATTGATCAATACGCAGCATTCATTTCAGGTCAAATAGATAAAAGTTCCATTAAGGAAGCTAGACTCGAAAAAGAAATTGAATCTGTAAATGAAGCTCATCCTGGCATGGATGAACCAGAATATCACAGCGATAAGGTTGATGAGATTACTAAAAAAATAGAAAAGATTAACCGTTCTGGTGGTAGAGTAGGCCCTAATCATCCATTAAGCCAAAAGCTATCATATCACATGGGTGAATTAAAAAGAACAAGAGCTAAAAAAAGAAGAGAAATGGATGAAGAAGTATATCAGATAGACGAGCTTAAAAAGAGTACATTAGGCTCTTATATTAATAAAGCAGCACAAAGCAAGAGTGATGCAGAAAGCAAGATGTCTAATGACCAAGATTGGGATGATATGTCTGATAAAGAACAGGATAAAACTGTTCGTGATCAGAAAAATAGAACAAAGGGAATTGGTAAAGCTGTAGATAAATTGACTAAAGAAGAAGCAGATGTTAAATTCTCAGAAGCTGAAGTAAATGCTATTGAAAATATTATTGATAATGATCAAATAGACGAAAAGTCTATGGGACCTAAAGCAAAACCTGGTCAATATGATCATATTGATCCAATGCGTCCAAAAAATACTGGCACAACAAGATTGATCCACCCTGCTCCCCCTAAAGCTAAGCCTGGTGAAGAAAAGCATACCGACCCTGCACCTTCTAAAGCAAAACCTGGTGAAGGAAAACACATTGATCCAACATCATCTAAAAAGCCAGGTAATATGGATAAAATTACACCTATGAAACAACCTGCTTTTAATACTAAGCATTATAAAGAAGATAATGTTTCTTTCTATGCTCAGTTTATTTCAAAGCAACTTGTCGGAGAAGGGGTGGAAACTCTTTCAGAATCACTAGCTAAGGCTACAAAAGCAATAGAAAAAATGGATGGGGATGCAATCATGTAGGATCTCATGGTACACAGCATGTTTTTATACGCGGTGGCGATCATGGTGAAAGTCACCATTATACAGTACATGATACTGCTACTGGAAAAAACCATGATATACATCTAGAGCATGGTGGTAAAACAATGTCAATGGTTCAGGTTAAAAAAGCAGCAGATAAAGAAGTTCACCCAGAAATTCTTAGTATGATTCATGCTGATCATAAAGAAGATGTAAAAACTCACAATATCTAATTTATACGAATAGTCATTCAAGAGGGCCTCTTTAGGCCCTCTTTTTTTTGTTTGCCTAAATATTATATTAAAAATTATCTTAATCGGAATATTTCCATGAAAACATTCTTATCATATATTATTGAGGCAAAAGCTAAAATAGGTGGCAGCAGCAATAATACAGCTATGGGTAATGCTTATGAAGCTGCTACAGTGCTTCATATTCACAATAATACTGCTGCAGCAAACAATGACGATGATGAATATCAAAGACATATTGCTGAAGTTAAAAAAACACATAAAGAAAATATGGACAAGCTTCCTCCTGAGGCTCGAGAGGATGTTGAGAAAAAAGCTAGAGATTCAGCTGAAGCATATTTGAATAGTCTAGAAAAAAATCACGGCATTAAAAGAAATCAAATTACTAGAGTCCATCATACTAATCAAGGCATTGATAAATCAATTGGTAAGACGGTTGATAGAGGCAACAATCCTCATGATTTAATTGTTCATGCAGATAATGTAAAGACTAAAGATGGTGGTCATTTTGTTCACGGTGCTTCTCTAAAAGCCACATCTGGCACAGCCTCTAATAATACTGTTAATGCCTTTGATCAAAAAGCTGGTATTAAAACTAAATTAAATGATATTTGGAAAAAAGGTTTGAAGAGAGCAGGCCTTGAAGGTAAATCAGGCGCCGAAATCAAAGCTGTCAGAGATAATCCTAAAATTAAAAAAATAAATTCAGAAACACAGGCTGCTGCAGCTAGTCATCACGGTGAAACCTTTAATAATCTTTCACACAAAGAAAAGCAAAAGCATCTTCAATATCTATTAAAAGGTAAACCTGATTTACCTTATGATTATGTGAAAGGTGAAAAAGGTGGTTCTGCAACCCCTCAAGCTAATATGTCACACTTTAAAGCTATTACAAATGCTAAAAAATTAAAAGCAACTGTATCTGGTAATCTTGTACACTTTCATGATGAAAAAGGTAATCATATTGCAACGGTTGAACATAGAACGACACATGGTGCATTCGGCAGCCCTCAAGTGAATGCAAAATTTGGTAATATTAAAGAGTTAAAAGAATGAAAACATTTTTATCCTTCATAGCAGAAGATACATCAGGTGTTGCTTCCGCCAAACATCAAGAACATCCTGAAGATAATGCTGTAAGAAGCAAAGAAGGTTTTGCACATACCGTATCGGCTTTAAGAGCTATTCATAAAGGGTTGAAGTCAGGTAGAACAGATAATGATACGCATACATCAACTAAGCTTGATGGTGCGCCCGCTATTGTATTTGGTCATCATCCTAAGACTGGTAAATTCTTTGTTGCAACTAAACATGGTGCATACGGTAAAACACCAAAGTTAGCAACCTCTCATGAAGAAATTGAACAGCATTATGGCCATTCTTATGGACTTGCGCAAAAATTACATCATGCATTAAACCATTTACCTAAAGTTACCCCTAAGAAAGGTATTTTCCAAGGTGACTATATGCATGATGAATCAGAACGTAAAGAATCAAATGATGAAATTACATTCAAACCAAATACTATAAAATATCATATAAAGAAAAATTCTGAAGAAGGTAAAAAAGCAGCTCGTTCTAAAATGGGAATCGCTGTACATACAAAGATTGAAGGTGATCCTGATCATCCTGGTACCCTTCATGCATCACCTCTTACCGATCACTCTCAATTTAAAAAACACCCTGATGTTCATATGATATCTCCTGAGGCTAAATTATCATGAAAAATATTACACCAGAAGAATCAAAAGCTGTTGAAGATCATTTAGCTAAAGCTGAAGAGATTCATAATAAGTTGCCGCCAGAACATCACGATATTATTAATAAACATCAAGATCATTTTGATACTTATATTAATAAAACAGTTCGTACTGGCGAGAAACCTACTACAAAAGGGTTGAGAGAACATATCAAAACCCGCATGCAAAAAGAAGTAGATAAGGTATCTACGCCTGCTGCTAAACAGCGTAAGACTGAAGCAATGACTGCTGCTCTGGCTTATCATGATGTTCATGAAAAACATTTTAAAGCTGCATTAGATATTCATAGTCATATTCAAGCTGCAAAAGATATTCTTACAAAAGGTTTACATAGAGCACAAAAATCATCTAATCCTATGTCACAATCAATAGAAGATAAGCCAACAGATCCTGAAGGTTATGTTGTAAAACATAAGGGTCGTATTATTAAAATGGTTAATAGATCAGAATTTTCACAAGCCAATTTTAATAAACCAAAAGATTGGGTAAAATAATGAAAACATTTTTAAATTATCTTTCTGAAATGAAAAGAAATAAACATGTTGTTTTGGCATATGGAAGATTTAATGCACCTACAATTGGCCATGAAAAATTAATTCATAAAACAGAAGATCTAGCAAAAGAACAAGGTGCAGAAGCGCATGTTGTTACTACTCATTCTGAAGGTACAAGTAAAAATCCTTTACCGCTTTCTAAAAAAGTTAAATTTATAAAGAAAGTAGCTGCAAAAGGTACACGTGTATCTCATACAACCCCAGAAGAACCAACACTGCTACACCATCTAGCTAAACTACATAAACAAGGTGTAAGACATCTTACAATGGTTGCTGGTTCTGATCGTGTTGGAGAATATGAGTCACTTATTAACAAATATAATGGTAAAACAGGCCCGCACGGTCACTATAAATTTGATTCAATAAAAGTTGTTTCTGCCGGTCAAAGAGATCCGGATTCTGAAGGAACTGAAGGAATGTCAGGTACAAAATTGAGAGCAAAAGCAAGAGCTGGTGAAGATATTAAACCAGCTTTACCAAAAGCTTTACATCCTCATGCAGAAGAAATTGCTAATCATATTAGAGCAATTAAAGAAGACTTTGAAAGCTATTATTAATGCCTGCAGTTGCCAGACTTGGTGATCCTAGTGATCATGGTGGTTCTATAATCAGCTCTGCATCGTTAACAAAAGTAAATGGAATATTAGTGGCTAGAATAGGCGACTTACATTCATGTCCCATTCCTGGTCATGGAATAACATCCATAACTACAGGCTCTAATAAATTTACATGTGAGGGTGCAGTAGTAGCAGTAGTTGGAAGTGTTTGTGGTTGTGGAGCTACTATTAGTGCAGGAAGTGGTGATACAACATCACCTCTCGGCGGTTAACTGTTTGCCATTTTCATAAATAACTATAAAATACAATAATATTAAAGAAAAATTATGGCAATACGCAGTAACCAGTCCTTAGCAGATCTTATTTCTATTATTTACATCGACGCTATAACTGGCGCCGTAATTATTAATTCTGACCTAGGGTTAGAAGTTGGCAACTCATCGTATTTTTCTACTATAAATGCTACATTTTATAATGCAACCTCTAATAATGCATTATATCTCGGCGGTCTTGCAGCTAATGTCTACGTAACAACTGAAACTGATACTATATTTAATGCTAACGTAACATTTGATGCTAATGTTATGTTTTCCAATACTTCTAGCATTACTTCAAATGGTAATGTATTATTTAATGCCAATGTTACGTTTTCTAATACCTCTTATTTAATATCAAATGGCACAAATTTATTTTATGGTAGTGCTGCATTTGCTAATACTACCACATTTACCGGTAATGTATTATTTACGGATACATCATCCGTATTATATAATGGTAATGTAACATTTTCAAATACTGCAATATTTACTGGCAGTATAGTATTATCAAATACATCTTCTATTGTTGCTAACGGTCAATTAGGTTCTGCTGGTCAATCACTTATTTCAAATGGTACCGCAGTATATTGGGGTATAGCTACACCATCTAATCCTTCACCGTTAGTTTTTACCACAAGCGGTTCTAACAGAAGTGTTACAGGGTTTCAAGAAAACGGTATTACTTATCCAGTAAGAACAACTGCATTTGTAGGTGGAGCACTACAATTTACACTTGCTTCTTTTACTCCAGGTTTATCTGCTTCTATTAATCCAGGATCATCGTTAAACTGGGATGTTCCTGCTACTGGATTTAGTGTATCAGTAACTAATCCTTCAGATTTTACAACAGAATATATTAGTAATGTTTATAGTATAACTGCAGTAACAGGAAATGTAAGTTCTCTTAGTACATTTACTGCTGGTTCTAAATCACCAACACCTGCAGGTGGTGTTAGCTGGTCTCAATCATTCACATTAGGCTCTGGTTATATTTACAGTTCAAGCTCTACAATTACCGGTGGTTCAGCATCTGGTACAGTTAGTTTTGTTGCTAATAATAACGGTACATCTTCTCAATATAATTCATCCAGTGCATCATTTAGTGTTAACTGGGCTACACCAACTTTAAGTGTTTCTACTACTGCATTAAGTGGTTCTACATTCCTTAGTTCATACGCTTCTACACCATATAGCATTAGCGTAACTGGTATTACAACATCATCGAATTATTCACATGCAGTAACAGGTACAAATGCAACTCCTTCTAGTGAAACAGGGGCTGGTACATTAAACTTTACAAGTAATATTCATAAAGATAATACAGGTACTACAAGATCAGTTAGCGTAACAACAACATTTACAAGGCCTTCTACTGTAACTGGAACAAGCTATACTGCTACACTAAGTGGATCTTCTGCTGTTTCTGCATCCTTTACATATCCTTCAGTGTGGCTATTTACTTCAAGTGCATCAAGTCCGCCTGCAAGATCAGACATAGTAAGCGGTACTGGATTTAAAGGTTCAGTAAACGTATTAGGTAACCAACAAAAGACTTTTGCAGGTAACGTAACAAATTCTCAAGGCACACCTCAAGAATTTTGGTTAGCAGTAAGAGCATCAGCATCACAGCCAACAACATTTCAAACTGGTGCAAGTGCTGCATTGTTAAGTGGTGTTTCTTATGTTACAAGTACCGTTGCATTACAACCAGATTCACCTCTACCAGGATATAATGCTGAGTCATATAACTTATACGGCATTACTCTTCAACCAGGTACAACTTATGTGAGTATCTCATAATGACTACCGATTATAGTGGTTTAACTCGAAATCAATGGCCTGGTACTTGGAGCGCTGCTTCCAATACAATTCCTATTGTTCTTGATACTGAAATACGCGGCGGTCTGAGACAAGTATCAGGGGATGTAAATGATAGACTTACAGATATACCTGGCCAGCGTCTTCAAGAAGGTATGCTTGCATATGTAAAAACCGGTTACTCTGCAGGTGGTGCTACAAGAACATCTGGTGGTTACTATAAGTACGTACTACTTTCTGGACAATCTAGAGATCCTGCAACAGGTGCAATGCCTAATGCAGAAGGAAATTGGTCTGATTTCTCACCTACCTCTGTATCCAGCGGATCATTTTCTGGTACATCTACATTTAATGGCAATATAGTAATAGCTTCAACAGCTACTATTGTTGCAAATGGATCTGGTGGTTCTAATGGTCAAATATTATTTTCTAATGGTAGTACAGTATTTTGGAATTCATTTAAATTATCAAATTTAACAGACGTAGATGCTAACAATGTTACTGGAATTCCTGGTCTTCCTGCACAGCCAGCTAATAATTCTGTACTAACATATCGTGCAGATTATGATAGATATTTCGTTTTACCAGTGTCGGTTTCAGATACCTCACTTTCTAATACAGTGATGGATGGCGGTACTTTTACATAATACAAATACTTTTTTTTATAAATACAAAATATAATACTATTAATAATAACAATAACTATTGAGACGGGGAGTCCAAGATGTCAGCTGTAGGCAATTTAATTCAAATTAAACGTTCTAATACAGTAGCTAAGCCATCTACGCTAAATGTAGGTGAATTAGCCTGGTCAAATACAACAGGTAAACTTTATATTGGTGCTTATGGTACTGTTACTGCTATTGGTGGCACACAGAATCCTGGGTATCTTACTGCTAATCAAGCATTAGTTGCTAACAGCACTGGTGGTATTGATTATGTAGTTACAAGTAATCTAATTGCAACATCTATTACAGCAAATGGCGTTTATAGTCCAGGTGCTGGATACTTGCTATCTGTTGATGGTTCAGGTAAGACATACTGGGTTGACCCAAATATGCTTTCTGTTGGACCAGAATATGTCCAAAATACAGATTCAAGAACTCTTTCTGGTAACTTATATTTCTCTGGTGCTAACGTTACCATTGATAACCTTTATGTTGGTTCAGGCATTCTATCAGGTAATGGTTATGGCTTAACATCAGTTAATGCTGCAAAATTAGGTGGACAAACTCTTTCTAACATCTATGATACAGCTAATAACTATGCGTATGCAGCAGCTGCTTCTGCTTTTGCTAACTCAGTATTAAGAACAAACGCAGCTTATACAAACGCAACTGCTTGGGCTGCTCAATATGCAGATATGAAAGCTGGTAACGCATTTGCTAATGCTGCAAACTATGCTGATCAAGCTGCTGCAGCTGCTTTTGCTAACTCAGTATTAAGATCAGATGCTGCTTATACTAATGCTACTTCATGGGCTGCCAATTATGCTGACATGAAAGCAGGCGATGCATATGCAAACTCAACAGCATGGTCTAAGAATTATGCTGATATGGTTGCTGGTAGTGCATTTGCTAATGCTGTAGTTTATGCACAAAATGCATATGCTAATGCTACAAACTGGGCAGGCAATTATGCTGATATGAAGGCAGGCGATGCCTACACAAATGCTACTGCTTGGGCTAGCAGCTATGCAGATATGAAAGCTAGCGATGCTTACAGCAACGCCACTTCATGGGCATATAACAATCTAGTAGGTTCTATATCCAATTCTGACTATTCAATAGTAGTAGATGGATCAGCAACTGCTCCAACTATCCGTGTTAAGATTGCATCAGGTAATGGCATTCATCTTGGTATGGATGGTATTTACATTGGTCAGAACGTTGAAACAACTGCTGATGTTACATTCAAAACTGGTAACTTTACAAGTATCGTTTCTAACACATCTATTACTGGTAATAATGCAACAATTTATCACGACTTAGTAGTTGGTGGTAACCTTCTTGTTACTGGTAACGTAATTTCTTCTAACATTGAATCTATCCAAGTAAGTGATCCATTACTACATCTTGGTACAAATAACCATGTATCAGACGTTCTTGATATTGGTTTCTTTGCAGACTACTATGATGGTGTAAATGTACAGTATACTGGTCTAGTAAGAGATGCATCAGACAAGATCTACAAGCTATTCCAACATCTTGATAATGATCCAAATCCACTTGTAAATTTCAATGAAACAACAACTGCAACTTTACAAGCATACTTACTTTCTGGTGCATTAGCATCTAACGGTACAGTATTAAATATTACTGCTAATAATACACTAGAAGTACACTTTGTTGCAAATACATTATCATTAACTACTCCTCTTGCATATGATTCTGGTGGTACTGGATTTAATTCATATGCAGATGGTGACTTGCTACTTGGTAATGCCACAACTGGCTTAACTAAACTATCTTCTGGATCAAACAGCGGATACGTATTACAAACAGACGGTATGGGCGGCGTTTCTTGGGCTTCTATCGATGGTGGAACATTCTCATAATAAATAAAAGGAATTTATATTATGGATCAAGCGGAACTTTTTAATTTATATGTAGAGAAATTAACAAACTCAGTATCTGAGCTGACTAAGACAAACATTCTTCAGTCAGCTCAGATCACTTACTACGCGAAGTTAAATGACTCACTAAATAGTAGAGTAAAAGAACTTCAAGAAAGTTTAGATGAAGCTTTAAATAAAGTTGATTCTAAATCTAAAAAAAGTGATAATGAGTTTTAATTTATAATTTTAGTCTTACAGTATATACTGTTTGTAAGAGGGCCATATGGCTGGTAATTTAATTCAGATTAAGCGTACGTCCGTTCCAGGGCGTGTACCAACCTTATCAAATTTAACAATTGGTGAGTTGGCCTTAAATATGGCTGATGGAATTTTATATTCCTCAGACGGCAGCAAAGTATTTGAAATTGGTGCCAATAATACCAATCTGAATGTATCAGCAAATCTTACAATCAACGCATTAATAGCCAACGGAAGCATCGGTTCCGTTGGTCAAATACTTGTGACTAATAGCATGGGTGCATATTGGCATACAAGATATACTGGCAGTGATACAAGCCCATCGGGTAATAATTTAGTTGGTGATATATGGTTTGATACTAATGCACAAAAACCATATATGTGGGTAGAATTATTTCCACAATATCCAGGGTATGGTTCCTGGTATGACTTTCTTCCGTATACAGGATCATAATTAAATGGCAACAGCATACGGAACACTCCCTCAATTTCCACCTCCTCCATGGGCTAATGGTGATACAGTAACAACCGGTGGTTTCAGTTGGATCTTTAATGCTGCTCAAAATACTTGGACAAAGACAGGTCAGGCAGCATCTACTACTTCATCTTTATCTACTAATACAGCTACTATTTCAACCGCTAATATTAATACATCTAGCACCAATACAGCTATTATTAATACTGCCAACGTAAATTCGTCTACTACGAATACTGCTATTATTAATACTGCTAATGTTAATACATCTACAACCAATACAGCTTTTATTAATACTGCTAATGTTACTAATATTACAGTTACTGGTAATTCAACATTTGCAAATATATTTGTTTATGGTATTAATGCAAACGGTTCTTTTGGTACACCTGGACAAATATTAGTTTCTAGTGGATCAAAAGCATATTGGTCATCTGCTGCTTCATTAACAGGCTATACAGGATCACAAGGTGATATCGGATATACTGGTTCACAAGGTATTCAAGGAGCATCTGGTTATATAGGTTCTATTGGTGCAACTGGTAATGTAGGTTATACTGGATCTAAAGGTGATCAGGGTAATGCTGGTTATACAGGTTCCAAAGGTGATCAAGGAAATAACGGCTATACAGGATCTATAGGTGCAACAGGTCTAACAGGATATGTTGGTTCTAGAGGTAATCAGGGTGTTGATGGGTACACTGGTTCTCAAGGTGTAACAGGTTACGTAGGTTCTATTGGTGCTACTGGTAATGTAGGTTATACCGGGTCACAAGGTGATCAAGGATTTACTGGTTATACCGGTTCTAAAGGAGATATTGGTTATACTGGTTCTCAAGGTAATATTGGATATTCAGGCTCACAAGGTGACAAAGGTTACACTGGATCACAGGGAGATATCGGATATACTGGTTCTCAAGGTAACATAGGCTACACTGGTTCATTAGGGTATGTTGGTTCTAAAGGTGATATTGGTTACGTAGGTTCTATCGGCCCCCAAGGACCACAAGGCAACTTTGGTGGTGAAACAGTAGACTATATCTTTAATACCGCTGTTGATAATTCTAATCCTGGTACTGGTCATGTTAAATTTAATAATGCAGATTTATCTTCTGCTTCATATCTTTATATTAACCAGAACGATAATTATGGTGCTAATGCCTATAACTTCTTATTGACTATTGATGCATCTACATCATCAATTAAAGGTCATTTTCTTGTTAAAGATAGTGCTAATAATGCAGACTATTCTATGTTTGCTATTACAGGCAACCACTCTTATTCATACCCTTATCTAACTATTCCAGTTTCTTATCTTTCTGGCTCTGCAACTTCATTTGCACCAAGTCAAAATGTTATTTTAACATTTGCAGTAACTGGTGATAGAGGCGATTTTGGTTATACAGGTTCTAAAGGTGATACTGGATACGTTGGTTCACAGGGTGTAATAGGTTATACAGGCTCTCAAGGTGATATAGGTTATACTGGTTCTTTAGGTAATACTGGTTACACAGGGTCTAAAGGTGATATTGGATATACTGGTTCTCAAGGTAATATTGGTTATGTTGGTTCAACTGGTGATATAGGATATACTGGATCTATCGGTTTAACAGGCTATACCGGTTCTATTGGTGCAACTGGTAACATGGGTTATACTGGTTCTAAAGGTGATCAGGGTAATATTGGTTACACAGGTTCTATTGGTGCCACCGGTTATGTAGGTTCGGTTGGCTCACAAGGTACTACAGGTTATACTGGCTCTAAAGGTAACCAAGGTGACTTAGGCTACGTAGGATCTACAGGTTCTCAAGGCGATACTGGTTACGTAGGTTCAATTGGTTCACAAGGCTTTACAGGCTATACCGGATCTAAAGGTGACCAAGGTAATAATGGTTACACCGGATCTCAGGGTACACAAGGTAACACTGGCTTTGTAGGATCCAAAGGTGATCAAGGCGCTACAGGTTATACAGGATCAATTGGTGCTTCTGGATACACCGGCTCTCAGGGTATCCAAGGTGTCGATGGCTATACCGGTTCTAAAGGTGATCAAGGAACTACTGGGTTTATTGGTTCTATAGGTGCAACCGGTTATGTTGGATCAACCGGATCACAAGGTATTCAAGGTGTTATTGGTTATACTGGTTCATTAGGTAGCCTTGGATACACAGGTTCTAAAGGTGATTTAGGTTATACTGGTTCACAAGGTGTAACTGGTTATATTGGTTCTATTGGTTATACAGGCTCAATAGGTGTTGGATATTTAGGTTCTACCGGATATTCAGGATCTAAAGGTGACACACAGCAGGCCAACGTTGTATTTGGTGATACTCCCCCGTCTCCCACATACACTGGCCTGCTGTGGTTCGATACTAATAATGCTATCTTTAATGCATTTTATGAACCAGCTAATACATGGATTGGTATTAATGGTGGTGGTTTTGGTCCAACTGGGGCTACTGGTTATACAGGATCATCTGGTGCCTCTGTTGCAATTGGCTATACTGGATCACAGGGCATTCAAGCTAATCTATTAGCTGTTCCTTCCAACATTATTCCTTCACAATCAAATGTGTTTACACTAGGTAATTCAACATTCTCTTGGGCTTCACTTTATCTTGGTTCTAACTCAGTTACGTTTACTGATGTATTGACAAATACCACTCAGGTTCTTTCTGTTGCAAATAGTATTTTCTATATTACATCAGGAACAGGATCTAACACACAATTTAATCCTAATGCAGGATTCAATGCTGGTGGTATTATTCTTCAAAACTATCAAGTTAAATTAGCAAATACTCAACAGCTTCTTTACTTCAATTCAAATATGGGTATTGGTAATGCTGTTGCTAATTCTGCGCAGACTGCATTCTTTGTAAGCAATACTGGTCTGACTACTATTCAAAATAATCTTCAGATTATCAATCCAATTGCTCAAACAAACACAGCGCCATTTACAATTCAAAGTCAATTAGGAACTCCTCAACCGTTCACCTATAATGGCACAACAATTTACACTATTAATTCAGCCAATGTTTCTAACAGAACTGTTTTTGACTCGTATGGCAATGGTACATATATCAGTATTGCTGCTCGTACTGCAAGAGGAACAATTTCTAATCCAACTGGTCTTCAAGCCAATGATATTATTCTTCGTATTTCTGGTAATGGTTATAGGACAACTGGTTTTGGTGGTCAGGGTTCAGCACGTATTGATTTCAGATCAATTGACAGCTTTTCAGATGTTCAAACAGGTTCTGTAATTGCATTATGGACAACACCACTTGGATCAAATGTTATTAGTGAAGTTGCTACAGTTACTGCAATTGGTATGACATCAAATTCATATATTGCGGGATATGGTACACAGAACACAACTATCACTTCATCATCAGTAACCACAAATACTGTGTTTACAAATTACATAAGTGCTAATGGATCATTAGGCAGTCCTAAACAAGTATTAATGTCAAGTGATGCTACTGGTAATGTTTATTGGCAATGGACCAATCAACATTTTGCTTTAGGTGCTAATCTATCATTAAATGCTACTTCTACATCTGCGCAAAGTTTATTTGGAGTTGGTGTTCAAGTTGCTAATAATTCTAGATATGCTATTTCTATGTCAGGTTCAATGACATATACTGGTGGTGGTCCTGCAGGTGCAGGTAATATGGGATTTGGTTTTGGTGGCACTGCAAACTTATCTAGTGTATACTATCAAACATCTACTCTAGTTAGTGCTACAGAAACAGTATCAGGCTCTGCTGCTGATTATCAAGCATTTAGATTAACAAGCGGGTTTACTGCAAATTCATCATCTAATCCTGTAACTAACTTTAACAAGACATATTTAATTTTCAATGTACAAGGTGTGATTAATGTTGCAAATGGTGGTACTTTAATACCCCAATACGATTCAGATCACTCACCTACATCACTTACATTACTTGCCCTTTCATCGGTTACATTAGAATTGCTAGGTGATGATAATAAGTCAAATTCAGTGACTGGGACATGGGCATAAAATGGCACCAATAAATATTAATAATGTAATTATATAAAGTAATCAATACATGGCATTAAGTTTTCCTTCAAATCCATATCAAGGTCAGACAGCAACAACCGGTGGTAGAAACTGGGTGTTTAATGGTGCTGAGTGGGTTTCAGTTGGCGCGCTCGGTTATCAAGGTTCATTAGGATTTCAAGGTTCTTCAGGTTATTTTGGTTCTTCTGGCTATCTTGGATCTGTAGGTTTTGCTGGATCTGCAGGTATTGGCTACGTAGGTTCTTTAGGTTATACAGGATCAAAGGGTGATACTGGTCCTTCAGGTTCTTCTACAACTACATTCTCTTACCATGCAAATACAACAAGTACTGCTAATGCATATCCTGGTTCTGGTTATTTTACATATAATAGTCCTTCTCAAATATCAGCAACCGGCCTTTATGTAAGTCATTATACATCAGATGCAGTACCAGTTGATATTGATCTTTATCTTGGATTACTTGCTAATCAACAACCACTTATTATTCAAGATATTACAAGTTCTGAAAACAATCAGCACTTCTTAATTACAGCAACTCCTAAAAATTATAATCCCGGTACTTCTAATAGTTACTGGTTTGTTCCAGTTTCTCTTGTATCTGCCGCTGGAACTGGTGATACTAATTTTAGTCAATCAACATCATTGTTCCTTTCTGTTGTTTATGGTGCAACAGGTGCTACTGGTTATACTGGATCTATTGGTTCAACCGGTTATACAGGTTCATTTGGTTTAACTGGTTATACTGGTTCACAGGGTGTTATAGGCTATACTGGTTCACAGGGTGTTATAGGCTATACAGGATCTAAAGGTGATTCTGGTTATACTGGATCAACTGGTTTTGGTGGTTCATTTGGTTTAACAGGATATACTGGATCATTTGGTCTTACAGGTTATACCGGTTCAATTGGTTATGGTGGATCATTTGGTCTTACCGGCTATACCGGTTCTTTTGGTTTAACAGGCTATACTGGTTCATTTGGTCTTACTGGTTATACAGGATCTTTTGGTTTAACAGGTTATACTGGCTCACAAGGTAACCAAGGTATTCAAGGTAATATTGGATATACTGGTTCAGTAGGTGTTACAGGGTTTACAGGATCACAAGGTACACAAGGTAATGATGGGTATACCGGATCTAAAGGTGCTCAAGGGGTATCAGGTTACACTGGCTCGCAAGGAAATGCAGGGTTTACCGGATCAATAGGCGCCACAGGTACCACAGGGTATACAGGTTCACAAGGTATCCAAGGCAATTCAGGTTACACTGGTTCTACAGGACAAACAGGTACAACAGGGTTTACTGGATCACAAGGTTTCCAAGGTGATTTTGGTTATACCGGCTCTAAAGGTGATACAGGATCACAAGGTAATATTGGATATACTGGTTCTAAGGGTGATAGTGGGTATACCGGTTCACAGGGTTCTCAAGGTATTCAAGGTAGCATAGGTTATAGTGGATCTGCAGGTTATCAAGGCTCTATTGGTGCTACTGGTAACACAGGTTATACAGGCTCACAAGGTAACCAAGGTAACACAGGCTATACAGGATCTAAAGGTGATCAAGGCAATAACGGGTATACTGGGTCAATAGGTACTACTGGTAATACCGGATATACTGGTTCAAAAGGTGATCAAGGTACTCAAGGTTATGCTGGTTCAGCTGGTACTAATGGTACAAACGGTGTTGATGGTTATAATGGTTCTGCAGGATTTACTGGATCACAAGGAATTCAAGGTTATACAGGTTCTGCAGGTACAAACGGCTATAATGGATCAAACGGATTTACAGGATCAACTGGATCACAAGGTTATACTGGTTCTATAGGACCTCAAGGACCTCAAGGTAACTTTGGTGGAGAGACAGTAGATTATATCTTTAATACATCAACATCGGCTGCTAATCCTGGTACGGGTCAAGTTGCATTTAACAACACTAATCTTTCTTCTGCTTCTTATCTTTATATTAATCAAAATGACAATTATGGAAGTAATACATTTAACTTCCTATTAACAATAGATGCATCTACATCATCTATTAAGGGTCATTTTATGATCAAAGATTCTGCAAACAATGCTGATTACGCAATGTTTGCTATTACAGGATCACACTCCTATTCAGCACCATATCTTACTGTTCCAGTATCTTATCTTTCCGGTGCTACATCATTTAACGCCAGCCAGAATGTTATTTTAACATTTGCAGTAACTGGTGATAGAGGTGATGTAGGTTATACTGGTTCACAAGGTACAACAGGGTTTGTAGGATCACAGGGTACTATTGGATATACTGGATCACAAGGAAATATCGGCTATACTGGTTCTCAAGGAACTCAAGGTAACATAGGTTATACTGGATCAACTGGTTCTCAAGGTATTGCAGGTTACACTGGATCGCAGGGTGCACAAGGTAACAATGGTTATACAGGTTCAATAGGTGCAAGTGGATATACAGGTTCTATTGGTGCTACCGGTAATATGGGTTATACTGGTTCTCAGGGCATTCAAGGTGTCGCTGGTTATATTGGATCTACTGGTCAAACAGGTGCTGCAGGTTATACAGGTTCTATTGGCGCAACAGGTACTACTGGTTATACTGGTTCACAGGGTAACCAAGGTAACATTGGATACACCGGTTCTATTGGTATAGGTTATACAGGTTCAACAGGTACATTTGCATCTGGTCAAGATATAGTAGCTGGTAACGTTACCATAAACGGATATCTTTCAGCTAACGGTAGTACAGGTACTAGAGGTCAAGTATTAGCATCAAATGGTGCTGGTGGAATTTACTGGACAACAGATCAAGTAGGCAATTCCGTTACTGCTAATACAGTTGTTACATCTACTTTAGCTGCTGATTCTATTAACATAGGTGTTGGTTATCTTACTGTAGGTAATGCAACAGTTAATACAGTTGTAACTAATACATCTATTAGAACATCTTCTGCAAACATTCTATATCTTTCTGCAAATGGTGTTTATGGAGGAAACGGACAAGTACTTACTTCCAATTCTACTGGTGGTATATTCTGGTCCAACTCACTTAATAGTGTTATTGCTAATGATATTACAACAGGTACATTAGCAGCAGATTCTATGAATATCGGTAAAGGTTTCTTGACTGTAGGAAATTCAACAGTTAACACTCAGGTTACCAATTCATCTATAGTTGTTCTTTCTATTACTGCTAATGGTTCAGTAGGTGCAGCTGGAAGTGTTCTTACTTCTAATGGCAACGGAATGTATTGGTCTAATGCTGTAGCTACTCTACAAGCGCAGACAATTACAGCAGGTACATTAGCTGCTGATTCTATGAATATTGGAGCTGGTTGGCTTACTATAGGTAATTCAACAGTAAATACACAGATTACAAATACTGCAGTTACTACATCAATAGCAAGTATTCAAACAGCTTACTTTACATCAGATCAAAGCACACCATTTAACACCTATTCAACTCTATTAGATTCTGCAACTCCTAAAGCAGTTAATTTTGCAGGTGTTGCCCTTAATAGTGGTGTTGGTGTTGGGTATACAGTAGAATTTTTTGTTAAGTTTAACTCTATATCAACTGGTGCTCAACAAGCATTTGGTGCTACAAATGCAGGCACATTAGGTTGGTCAGCCAATACATCAGCAATTTCTATTTACAATTCTGGTTACCATTCAGATACAACTACTGGATGGAATCTACAAAGTAACGTATGGTATCACTTTGCCTATATTGGTTATAATGGACAAACATATGTTGCTATAAACGGTAATGTAAAAAGTCTTAATACCCCAGGTGGATATAGTGCTTATACTGCAACAGGTACATGGGCAGGCGGCTGGACTAAGTTAACCGGTGATGCAACATTCTCTAACTTTAGAGTAGTAACCGGGCGTCCAATTTATAATATACTTGGTTTTGTACCACCAACACAGCAGTTAACACCTATTAGCGGCACACAACTACTCTCATTACAGAGCTCTACATTTACAGATGTAAGCGGTAAGAGTAGATCTGTAACAACTAATGGTACACCCACACTTGCTATAGATTCTATTTCACTATCTACGGGTGTACTGACTATTGCTGGTAGTATTCAAAATGGTATTCTTAATACACCTGCTATCTATACAAATTATCTTTATGCTAATAATGCTGCAGGTACTGCAGATCAGTTCTTAGTATCTAATTCAGTAGGTGGTGTATATTGGGCATCCGAATCTATTGCTAACACAGTATCAGCAAATTCAATTAATGCAACAGCAATAGTAACTTCAACATTAAATGCTGATTCTTTAAATATTGGTATTGGTATTTTATCTGTTGGTAATTCAACTGTAAATACTCAAGTATCTAATAATGGTGTGTTTGTATCAGGAAACATACTTGCATCTAATTCATACAACAGTGCTACATATGCTTCTAATGCATATATTCAAACACTTGGAGTAAGAGGTTATACCGGTTCAATTGGTATAGGTTATACAGGCTCTACTGGATACACAGGTTCAATTGGTGCTTCTGGGTATAATGGTTCAATTGGTATAGGTTATACAGGATCTACTGGTGCTGGATATACTGGATCTATTGGTGGTAGTGGGTATACTGGTTCAATTGGTATTGCAGCACTTAATGATTCTAATTGGCAATCAAGAACTGCAATATTTGATTTTGAAGGAACTGCAGGTAGTACATTAGCTTATGAATATAGACACGGATTTTCATACCCTCTTACTGGTGGCGCTTCATTATCTTCTACTCAAGTAAAAGTTGGTTCAACATCACTTTACTTAGGATCAACATCAGGTAGCGGTAATCAAAAATTAAGTGATGTTAATTTTGATAGTTTAGGCGGTGGTAATTTTACTGTAGAATGCTGGATTTACCCAACAGCATTTAACAATACAACATACCCTGGCATTTGGGATACTAGAAATACAGGTACAGATACTAACGGTATAGGGGTATTTTTTACCTCAGGTACTAATTTGAATGTTAGAATAGCCGGTACAGATCATAATTTTAGTTTATCAACAATAGGTATAACTGTAAATACTTGGACCCATTTAACTATTGAGCGTGTTAATTCAGTAATTACAATTTATGTTAACGGTACAAGCGTAGGCACTATATCAGACTCTACTTTATACGATAGAACAACGTTATGGATTGGTAGTACGTTTGATGGTTATTCAATGGCTGGTTATATTGACAATTTTAGAATTACGTCAGGTATTGCAGTCTATAATGGTAATTTTACACCTTCAGTAAGTGCATATCCTTTATCTCAATATAATATAATTGGAAGTACTACTGGGTTTACCGGATCTTCTGGTAATCAAGGGATAATAGGTTATACTGGATCTATAGGTTCAGGTTATGCAGGTTCTACTGGATATACAGGTTCACAAGGTACTAATGGTGTTATAGGCTATAACGGTTCTGTTGGCTACACTGGTTCTGCAGGTTTTGCAAACGGTCAATCATTACAAGTACAAAACTTAGTAGTAAACGGTGCTATTAGTGCAAACGGTACTAATGGTGTTGCTGGTTATATTTTATCATCTAATGGTAATGGTGCTTTTTGGTCTACACCATATACGTTCTTATCAAATGATTATTTTCAATCTGCAGCAACGGGTGTTTCAAATAATTATGTAACTAACAATATAGGCTCTAATTCCTATAATACAGCAACTTATGTTTCTAATAGTTATATTCAAACAGTTGCATCTGGAACTTCAAATAGCTATATTACGAATAATATTGTATCTAATAACTACTTGAATACTCTTTCATTTGGAGGTTCAAGTATTGGTTATACAGGTTCAGCTGGAACAGCAAACGCAATCTCTCAATCATTTACCGGTGATGGTAATAGATCTTCATTCACTATTACTAGTTCTATTAAAAATCAAAACAACGCTATTGTAAGTATAAACGGTATTTTACAAGTACCAGTAACACATTATACAATTGCATCTACTAATCTTACTTTTACTTCTATCCCTTCAAATAATAGCGTTATAGAAATACGTAATTTTGAAAATGGTACTGGAGGTGTAGGCGGTTCATTCTCAAATGGTCAAAGTATTGCAGTTGCTAACCTAACAATTGGTAATACTACTTCTGGTTCAGTATCTAGACAATATGTGCTATATGGCAATACGTACAATACAGCTTCAGAAACTATATTGACTACTGACGGTACAAATAGTATACCGGTACCGGGTAACACAACAATTTATTATACTGCAGATATTGTCGGTCGCGGTAAAGATTCTGCTACTCAAACTATTAATTACAGAACAGCTATTCAAATTAAAGGCGTTGTTGATAATCAAAACGGCACAACAACTGACGTGGGTAATCTATATGAATTAATTATAGCTAGAGATGTTGTAGGATTCTCTGTAGATGCAAGAGCAAATAATGCTGCTGATACAATAAATATATTTGCTACAGCAAATACAGGTTATAATGTTAACTGGGTTGCATTAGTAACTACAGTAGAGGTACCTTATTAATGACTACATCAAGAACCAGATCATTAATAATAGATAATACAACTAGCTCAGTGCTTACCGGTGTTGTTACAACTTCATCTGCAAATGCTGCATCTTACTTATTAAGAAATGCAAGTAGAACATTACCTATTATAATAAAAGAAGCTGGTATTTCAGTTCAAACTATTACAGCCACTAAAGGCTGGAAAGTATATAGTAATACTAAAATTACACAAATTGATATGGAATGTATGAAGGCAAATTCTACAGTCTCTAATGCATCAGTTTATCCAGTTAATACTTCTTATTCTGGTAATGCTATTATAATAAAAGTAAGATCAATTTCAAATACCGGCATTACAACAACATACGGAAACACTGCAATTACTTCTAACAATATCTTTTCTTCTTCGGTTGTTAATTATAATATTAATGCAAATGAAACAGTATATGTAGATGTAGTTCAAGTAGGTAATACTGTGCCTGGTTCTGGTTTAAAAACAACCCTTTATTATTACGGTGGTTAAAAAATGTATGCTAAATTAGTTTCACCTAACGGAGTATCTGACGGCACACTTTTTATGAGAGATATCGTCAGACTATTAACTAGCAACAACCCATCTACTGCTAACCTAGAAGCTTTTAGTAACACATTATCTATTATTGTTGATTCTACACCTGCAGGTTGGTCATATATTGGTAGTAACGTTCCAGGTGAAGTTCCAAATTTAAGTCAGCCATTCGCTGGTATTAACAATGGCGGTTTATCTAACACTAATTTTATTATCTCAGCCCCTTGTGCTTCAGTACCGGTAAACAAATATGCTGCTTTTACTATGGGATCACAATATTCATTAACACCTTATATTAGCACAAGTATTGGGCAAACCGGTTATTCAAACGGCCAAATGTTGAACGAAAGCGGAAGAGTATACACTACAAGCACTATAACTGCTAACGTTATTAACGTAAGCATAGATCTTACTAATCCTGGTACTACATTACATGTAGTTTCTAACCCAAGACATGTCACCATAGTAGTTGAAGGTAAAGGTATTCATGGCATATGGGAATCATCTGCAACAGAAGCGCATATTTACTATAATACAGCACCTTATGTTCAATACGAACAGGCTGATTCTACAACTACTACATATACAGCTTATTTAAATCCTAATAATTATTTTACTGCTTCTGTTTTAGCTGCTACAAACTGGGGAACTGTAGTTAATCATTATAGCCCTTTCAATAACACTTATAACCCTACATACTCAGTACATCCTAGAAATTCAGGTAATTTTTATCAGCTATTTGGTCCAGGATATAGACTTAAAACTGTAAGTAATACTGGTATCGGTAAAGCTATGGTTACTCCAATCTGGTATGCTCTTACTGAACTTGGTTATCCTCCTCAACTGGTAACCGGTGTTACACCAATTTATTATACTAATCCTTTTATAGGCAACTCTGGTGACCCGTTAGTAATTAACGGTGTTACATATACATACTTTAATGCTGGATCTGGTTTCGGCGTTGCTATGTTAACGAACTGAGGTAAAGTAATGTATGCAAAATTAATTTCAGGCGCTAATGCATTAAATAATCAAAATGTAATGCGTGATATTGGTAGATTACTTACTAGCCCTAATCCTAGTTTAGCAAACCTTTATGCATTTAGCAATACATTATCAGTTATAGTTGATGCGACACCTGCAGGGTGGACATATGTAGGAAGCAATTATGCTAATGATGTGCCAAGTATTAGTACAAATTTAAATGATATTGCTAATACTACAACTTCAAATTCTACAAACTTTGTTAACTATGCATTTTATGCACCAGCTTTAAATGGTAAAAACAAATATGCAGTATTAACACAAGGTTGCGTGCCTACTACTTCGCCTAATACAGCTCCTAATTTTTGGTTAACAGGCGCAACCAATGCTGCATCTAATGGGTTTATTACAAACGAAGGTGGCAGAATAGGTACAACATTAGCAGGTACTGGTGGAACCGGTGCTAATATTGGCATATATGCTAACAACATCGTTATTCATTTAATAGCTAATCCGAGACATATTACAATTGTTGCAGAAGGCAACTCTATGATGGGTGTGTGGGAAGCCACAAGTACAGATATGCACACCTATTATGGTAAAGCACCTTTTATTCAATATGGACAATTTTCTACTAATACAATCACATCTGCAGTTTCACCGGGTGCCACAATTGCAGCAGTAACACAATCTACTTTTTATAATTTTGCAATTGCTTTTGATACATACAATGCCAATACAAGTGGATATGTTGGAAATTATAATTTAAATACAAAAAATAACGTTAATTTATTTACATTATATCAAGTTGAACCATCATTATATAGACGTAATACAATCAGTACATCTGGTATAGGTAAGAGTGTATCAGGCCCGGTTATGTTTAGTATGGTTGAACTTGGTTACCCTTTACAAATGATAAGCGGTGTAACTCCTATATATTGGATGAATGCCAATACAGGTATCAGTGGTGATCAAGTTTACATAAACGGCGCTACTTATACGTTTATTAATACTGGAAATGCTGGTATAGCCATAGGAACAAGTTAATGGCTAGTAGCGCAAATCTTTACACTACAATACTATCACTTTCACCAACTCTTTATTACGTGTGTAATGAAGTAACCGGGTCTACTATCACTGATTATGGTAGCGCCAAAGCCAACCTTACACTATCAGGAACATATACATTAGGCGCTAACACTTTAATAGCAAGTGATCCCACTTCATTTTTATATCTCGATTCTAATACAACCAATTTTTCTTCTAAAGCACAAGGCAATTTATCCGGGTTTTCTGTGCCTCTAACCGGTGATTATACTATTACCGCTATAGTAAAATTATACCCTAATACCTCAGTAAATAATACACATATATTTTCTGTAGGAGCATCAGGCGGTAACGCGAATGCTAATTTTCAAGCAGACTTGTATTATAGAACTGCTAACGGGTTTGTATATAATACACAGAATGGTGCAAAAGTTAACTCAACATTACCGTTTACTGCTTATGATGAATTAAACAGAATTAATTATGTTATGCTTGTAAAAAATACTGCAAGTAAATTTGTTAAATTGTATGTGTTTAATTCAAATTTAGTTGCTTATAATACTACATTAAGATTAGGAGGATTTACTCCTCTACAAACTAATACATACACTACAGAAACTACAGGTGGTGCTAACGCTACAATTAATCTAGGAGCAACGGGTGATACAAACGTTCTATCTAATAGAATGGATATAGGACACGTTGCATTTTTTTCAAGACAGCTTACAAATACAGAAATTTTTAGTTTAGCAAGCAATGCTAATTTTAATGTATCATCGGTCTTAACTTTAGATTCTACTTCTAATACATATGCAGCTAATGTTGTTTCATTCTTTGGTTCACCGTCGCTTACAAAACCTCCAATTACTTTAACTTCTGATGTGTTTGTAGATCCTTTTCTTACACATCCGGATTTTGGTTATCAAATTGCTACAACAAAATACTAACAATAAATATTATAAAATATGGAATATAAATGTCTGTTCAGCAAATTCAATTAAACCAAATAGATGTATCTACGAGCTCTAATGGACAAATATTAACGTCCAATGGCACTTCTACGTATTGGGGCAATGGTTTTGCAAACGGTCAATCCATAGCTGTATCTAATTTAGTAATTACTGGTGCTATTACAGCGGGCGGATCAACCGGTTCTATAGGCGGCACACAAGTACTAACATCTAACGGTACAGGTGTATATTGGAGTTCTTATGCTGGTAGTGGAGGTTCCTCGTACCCATTTACTTCTAGTGGTACAGCTCCATCAAATCCTAATGTAGGTGATCGTTGGTATAATACTAATTATGGTACTGAATTAATTTGGATTTACGACGGTAACTCATATCAATGGGTTGATTTATCGTCATCAGGTATTCAAGGTTACGTTGGTTCTGCTGGTTATACCGGTTCTGCAGGTGCAGGCTATCAAGGGCCAGTAGGATATACAGGGTCAATAGGTTCAAGTACACCCTCTAATACTTCAATAATTTTTGTTAATAATACATCATATACTACAAGTGCTGGTTGGAGAAAAGTACCTCTTGATACAGTTCAAAATGATACCTCATCTTGGTGGGATACAACCAATCTATGGTTTAAGCCAAATGTAAGCGGATTTTATCTAGTAAATGCTAGAGTTAAATTAGCTACAGCAGGATCAATAGAAACTATTGGTATATACAAAAATGGTGTGCTAGAAAAATCATTGAGTGCTGATTCTATCTATTCAACATTAGCTCATGCGGGATCAGCCTATGTTTACCTTAACGGTACTACAGATTATATTGAATTATATGCATTTATTTTAGCAACAGGTGTAGCTTATGCAACCGGCTCCACTGATACATATTTACAAATTACAGGCCCTACAACAGGTATAGGGTACTCTGGATCTCAAGGTATTATTGGATATACTGGATCTCAAGGTATTATTGGATATTCTGGCTCTATTGGTTATGTGGGGTCAGTAGGTGTAGCTAGCATTAATGATGTAGATTTTCCATACAGAGTTTCAAGACTTACGTTTAATGGTGTTAATGGATCAACTACAACTCTTGATTATGCCGGTACTGATGGTGGTAAACCTATAACATTTATAAATGGAACACTTAAAAATACAATAGTAAAATATGGTAATACTTCGTTCGCCTCTTCAGGTGGAGCATCTAATAACTATTTTCAAATTACAAATACATTAAATTCACCTATAGGGTATTCTGATTTTACCATTGAATTTTGGATGTATCCTACATCATTTAACAACGTTACTAATCCAGGTATTTTTGATTCAAGAACAAGTGCTCTTGATACTTTAGGTTTTGGTTTAGTATTCGACACGAATACCAATATGGTATTAAAAAACGGAGCAAATAATTATATTTTTTCTCTTAGCAATTACGGCATTACATTAAATTCATGGAGTCATATTGCTTTAGAGAGAGTATCTGGAGGTTTAACAATCTATGTAAATGGGGCATCTATAACCAACCCATTATCATTCAATACATCTTTAACAAATAAAACATATTATATTGCTTCTACTTTTGATGCTAATCCGTTTCAAGGGTATATTGATGATTTTAGATTTACATTAGGTAAAGCAGTATACTATACCTCATTTACGGCTCCTACATCAGAATTACCTATTGGATATAGAGGTATTGTTGGATCTACTACAGGATTTACAGGTTCTATTGGTTCAACAGGTTATTCTGGATCAGCGGGGGTTAATGGTTATTCGGGTTCAATAGGTCAACAAGGTCCAGCTGGCGGGTATACTGGCTCAGCTGGTTTTACTGGTTCCACAGGATCTGCTTATAATTTAAAACTTAATTCACCTAGTACCACATATACACTTTTACCAACAGATAACGGATCTTTGATTAATATTTCTGCTAATGTATCCTTACCATTAAATTTATTTACTGCCGGTCAATCTGTTTCAATTTATAATAGTAATACTACCTCTTCTATTAATATTATACCAATTTCTGGAGTAACTTTATATCTTGTTGGTACTGCAAATACAAGCACCAGATCACTATCAGTTAACGGTGTAGCGACTATATTATGTGTAAATAGCAGCTTGTATGTGGTTACCGGTGGCGGATTGTCATAATGTTATCAAATTTATTAGTAGGGCAAGGAACAGGACTTGGTGGAGGTATTAGTTCAATAGGCGGATCTAATACATTTACAACAGTTGGTACATTTCTTTGGACTGCACCAGCCGGAGTATCATTAGTAAGTGCGGTATGTATTGGTGGTGGTGGAGCTGGAAGTAAAGGTTGGTCTGGGCATAATGGTTACACTGGCGGAGCTGGTGGTGGTGGGGGAGGTCTTGGTTGGAAAAATAATATTCCTGTGATACCAGGTTTATCTTATACAGTAGTCGTTGGTGCAGGAGGATTAGCAGGAACAAGTGGAGCAATTTCAGATAATCCTACTTCTAACGGATCTAATAGTTATTTTGTTTCTGCTACTACAGTCCAAGGCAATGGCGGTCAATCGGCATTCGGTGATACTGGTGGTACAGGAGGCGGTTATGTTGGAACTGGTGGTGGTAACGGAGGCAGCGGAGCTTCTGTAAGTGGTCTTGGTGATTATGTATCTTCTGGTGGTGGAGGTGCAGGAGGTTATACTGGTAATGGAGGTTCTAGTGTAGCTAATGGATCCGGTAATGCAGGCTCTGGAGGAGGAGGGGGTGCAGGTGGTTCATCCGTAGATTGGGGTGGATCTGGAGGGGGCGGAGTTGGACTACTTGGTGCAACTTCTCCATCAAATAGTATTTTAGGTGTATCTTCTGGAGGAACCAGCTCTCGTACTGCAAACGGCGGTGGAGGCGGTACTGGCGGAGGTTATGATGGTAACTCTAATGATGGTATTACTGGCTCAGGTGGTTCAGGCGGTCTTTATGGAGCTGGAGGCGGCGGCTGTACTTTTGAGACAGGATCAGCTAATGCTGGTAATGGTGCACAAGGTGCTGTTAGAATAGTATGGGGAAATGCTGGTGTTTCTTATCCTAACTTTGCTTCATGATAATAAATAATTAAAAAGGTAATGTTTTTATGGCAATAGATTTTCCAAATTCTCCATACTTAGGTCAGGTTTATACTTCAGGGTATAAATCTTGGACTTATAATGGAACATTTTGGCAAGCTAGTCCTATAACCGGTTATACTGGTTCTATTAGCCCTACAGTTTTTGTATCAGATTCTCCACCTGCTTTTCCAGCTGTAGGAAATCAATGGTGGAATAGTGCTCTAGGAACTTTGTTTATATATTATTATGATGGTACTTCTTACGAATGGGTAGAAGCCGCCCCCGCCGCAGTAGGAGCTACTGGTTATACTGGTTCTAGTGGTATTAATCAGGGTACACCAGTTACTACTACTTCTGGAACTTCAACTTCTTTTTCTGGTATTCCTTTTAGTGCTAAAAGAATATCTATTTTGTTTCAGGGTGTGCAAACAAGTGGTACAAGTTTTAAATTAATTCAATTAGGTACATCAGGTGGTTTTGTTACTTCAAATTACATTGGAAGCAGTGCGTACTATGGTACGTCAACTGGAGTTACTAGTTCCACAGCTGGATTTCCAATAGCATCTAATTCGTCTTCTGATTTACTATCAGGAAAAATTACTTTAGATAATTATTCAGGAAATCAATGGATTGCAAGTGGTACTCTTATATCCTCTAGTAGTAATTACGGTTATACAACAGGTGGGTATATTACAGCAGCTAATTTAGGAGGAGTTCTTACTCAAGTACGCATTACAACAGTTAACGGAACTGATACATTAGTAGCAGGTGCTTTCAATGTACTTTACGAATAAAAATAAATATTAATATGTATAATAAAGAGAAATCATGTCAATAGTATTTCCAAGTAAACCATCTAATAATCAAGTTTTTATTTCAGGTAGTAGACAATACATCTGGAATAATGCTTATGGTGTTTGGAAATCATCCACCTTAACTGGTACATATAATTTTACATCTGGTAATACTATACCAACTAATCCTAATGCAGGGGATCGTTGGTATAATACTGATTATGGTACTGAATTGGTTTATGTGTTAGATCCGGATGGATCTTCTTCACAATGGGTGGAAATTACAGGTGGTCAAACGGGATTTACAGGTTATACTGGATCAACAGGATATATAGGATCTATTGGTTATGTAGGATCCATTGGTAGTTTAGGATATACTGGTTCTGCTGGGTTATCATCAGCTGTTACACCCGCACAAGGTAATTCACAACAATTTACAGCCACTGGTACTTCTGATACATTCATCTTAGGAAGTACTTTAGCTAATACACCGGACGCTGTTGTTTCTATAAATGGTTTAGTATTAACACCATCAATACATTATAATTATATTTCATATACCAATCAACCGGCTATTCAATTTACAACAACCCCAAGATTAAATGATTTAATTGAAGTAAGAACATTTGTTGGTGGTGTTGGATATACTGGTTCACTAGGTCAACAAGGTCCGGCTGGTGGATATACAGGTTCACAAGGTTCAATCGGATTTGTAGGATCAATTGGTGGTTTAGGATATACAGGATCAATTGGTTATACAGGATCCTCTGCTCAATATCTTTCTGCTAATGCTCTCTCACAATTTTTTGTTTCAACAGGAGCTACAACAACCTTTGCTCTTTCAACATCGGTTGCCAATCAAAACAATATTATTGTTACAATGGATGGATTAGTACAGTCACCTGTCTTTCATTATACTATTACAGGTTCGGTTCTTGCATTTACGTCAATACCTCCATTAAATAGTATTATTGAAGTAAGAAATTTTGAATCAGGAACAGGTGGTTCTGGAAGTGGATCCATAAGTAAGAGTGTAGCTTACACATATTCCCTAATATTTGGAAGAGGATAAAATGACTGCTCCTAATCTTTTAGCAATTTCATCAGTTACAGGCGGCACAGCAGCTGCAAACGTATCCATTGTTTCTGCTAATATAGTAAGTAATGCTTTAAATAGCAACACTGTAATTAAAATTAATAGTCTTGTAATCAGTAATGCTAATACATTTTCAAGCACGGTAGCTATTACTGCAGGTCTAATAAGAGCTGCAGGAAGTTATACAGTAGCTTCTAGTATTGCCGTTCCTGGAAATGCTGCTTTAATTGCTATTTCTAAAGATGCTAACATTTACTTAGTAGAAGGTGATGCATTGTACGTCTATAGTAATGCTAATACTTCTCTACAAGCTTTATGTTCATATGAAATTTTAGCTACTTAATATAGGTAAATTATGGTTTCCTTTCCTGGTGGTATTATCAGCTCTACCCAATACAATCCATCATTAGGTGGTGCTTCTGGCATGTGGTCTTTAACTACTCAGATGCAAAGTACAAGAGCTGGTTTGTGGCCAAACGTCTCTTTCTCTGTTGGTTCGATTAACGCTACCTCATTATTTGTAGGAGGAGGCGGTGGTGGTGGTACAAATTTTGGTGCAGGTGGGGGCGCAGGCGGTTTAGTATATAGTACGGCACAGTTATTTACAGGTATAAATTATACCGTAGTTATCGGTGCAGGAGGAGCAGGTGGAACCAATTCTGTAGGAAGTGGTGGATCTAACGGTAGTAACACAACATTTACAGCAGCTGGTGGTAGTATTAATATAAATGCTATAGGAGGAGGCGGAGGTGGTTCTGCAAACGGAGTCCCTGCTATCGGTATAAGTGGCCAAAATGGTGGATCAGGCGGCGGCGGTGGTGGTGGCACTTCTACTGTTGGTGTGCAAGGATTTGCCCCATATGGTCAAGGTAATCCTGGTGGTATTGGTGTAGTGAGTGGAACTGGATTTGTTTATGCAGGTGGAGGCGGTGGAGCTGGAGCAGTAGGCGGCTCTGCTACTAGTACAGCAGGCGGGGCAGGAGGTAACGGCCTTTCATACAATATAGCTAACGGTACTTTATTATATTATGCAGGTGGAGGCGGAGCTGCTGGTTATGCTGGAGCAGGCGGCGGACAAGGCGGATTAGGTGGCGGTGGTAGTGGAAATAACACCACAAGTGGTTCAGGTTCATCAGGCAATACTAACTTAGGTGGCGGAGGTGGTGGTGGCGCATCTACAGCAGGATACGGTAATACAGGCGGTTCTGGCGTTGCAATTATTTCTTATCCTATGCCACAATATTTTACTGGTGGTGTAGTAACTAATATTAATAATAGTAATGTTGTACACACCTTTAATACATCAGGTTTACTAAATGCATTATTAACACCGATTGATACATATCAAATTTATAATACATTACTAATTCACGGGGATGGAAATAATGGTGCAAATAATAGTGTGTTTATTGATTCTAGTTCAATAAACAATACTATGACAAGACAAGGTTCTACAACACAAGGTAGTTTCTCACCATTCTCCACTACTAGTTGGAGTGTTTATTTTCCAGGAACATCAACTGATTACTTGACAGCAACTGTACCGGCAATTGGTACTAGTGACTTTACTGTTGAATTCTGGTTTTGGCCTATAGCCCCAGTATTTTCAACAGCCAATTTTCCTACTTTATTTGAATTAGGTCCTTCACAGATTACTGGTAATCTGGGTGTATGGTGGAACGGATCTAATTTTACACTTAGAACAGGTGGTGCTTCAGCTTCAGGCGATATTAGATATAGTACTGCTGGATTAACACTAAATACATGGAACTATATTTCTATTAATCGTGTTGGTGGTGCTTATAACGTTTATTATAATGGTGTAGCACAGACGTCAACAGGTAATGGTGGTACTATAGTAAATAATCTTACTGGTACAGCACTATCTATAGGATATAGTACAGGTATTGGTGGGGGTTCGGTATACAATGGATATATTAGCAATTTTAGATATGTAGTTGGTAATGCTGTATATTCAACCAATTATTCACCTACTACAACACAACTTACTGTTATAGCTAACACTGCACTTTTATCTTTACAATCAAATAGAAACGTTGGAGCAAATACAACGGTTAGTAATGTTGCTATCACTGTTGTAGGAAATGCTACACAAGTAAATACACTTTCACCTTTCAACCCAACTACTGGTTATTCAAATGCAGTTGGGGGTAGTATACTTACAGGTATCACGAGTGGAGACGGGTTAACTACAACTTCATATAGTACATCAACCGGTAGATTTACTGGTGATTTTACAGTTGAATGTTGGTTCTATATGAACAATGTTACTGGTACTCAAACAATATTTACACATAGAACAACTGGTTTCGTACCTATATTGGTATGGGTAGTTTCTGGTACTCTTACACTCTATATGTCATCAGCAGGCGCATCTTGGGATATTATTAATGGACAATCTCTAGGTACTGTTAATGCTGGTCAATGGTATCATTATGCACTTGTAAGAAGTGGTAATTCTATTAAATCATACTTAAACGGCGTTGTAGTAGGAGCAGGAGCAACTAGCAGTGCAACTTTAGACTCTTCTACATTACCTTTCCGTGTAGGAGGTACAGCTTCAACTACAGAATATTTTAACGGATATATTAGTAATGTGAGAATGGTAAATGGTACAGCAGTATATACTGCTCCTTTTACTCCGCCAACTGCTCCTTTGACTGCAGTTACTAATACTACACTTCTTTTAAATGCAAATAATGCAAGTATTATTGATCATGCACAAAAAGTAAATTTAATTACTTATGGAACAGCTTCAGTTTCTACTGCTCAAAGTAAGTTTGGTGGTGGTAGTATGTATTTTGATACAAGTAATACTGCATACATTGCTGCTCAAACTGCGTTGTTTGCAACTGGCACTAGTACTGGTGACTTTACTGCAGAATGCTGGGTATATCCTACTGCGCTATACTCTTCTGGAGTAGCTTCACCTACATTATTGTCTGCATGGAACGTTGGTGGTACAACTGGATGGGAACTTTGTATTGCTACACAAGGTGTATATGTAAGAAATAACTCTTCTACTATTATAGCAACAGGGGGAACAGTAACTACTAATCAATGGTACCATATTGCATTAGTAAGATATGGTACAACAATATCATTATATCTTAATGGTACATTAGTAAATTCAACAACTACTGGGTACACATTTACAGATACTATATTTACTATTGGGGCTGCTTATAATAATGCTGCTACATCTAATTTTAACGGATATATTGATGATGTTCGCTTTACTAAAGGATACGCACGTTACACATCAAACTTTACACCACCAACATCTGCATTTTTAAACACTTAATAAATACAATATAAACATATAGGTCATCATGGCATATCAACATATTAATCCGCTTTTATTATCGGCAAATAACACATCCAATGGTGCTGTACTAGCTTCTAATGGAAGCTCAGCTTATTGGACTAATTATTCGTTTGTAAATTGGCCAGCGTTTAGTGTATATGCTAATAATAGTGCGACAAGTATTGCAAATACTAATCAACAAATTGCTACATTTAATAATAAAGATTTTGATACCGCTAACTGCTATAATGCTACCGGTAGTACTGCAACACTGAATGGCTTAACTGTTCCTGCATGGAGTTTTTGTCCAAACGTTCCAGGATATTATCAAATAAATTCAACAGTAAGATTAAATGGTAACGTTGGTATTGGTGAACAGATGCTTGTTGTATGGAAAAACGGAACCGAATGGAAGCGTGGTTGGAACGCATCAGGTGTTTCTTGGGCTAATAACTGGTACTCTATGGCAGTTTCTACTCTAGTTTATTTAAACGGTACTGGAGATTATTGTAGTATTTACGTGCAACAGGGCAGTAATGTTACACAAACAATAACTGGTGGATCTAATATCTCTTATTTTAACGGTTCAATGGTAAGAGGCGGATAATAATGGCATACCCACAAGTTACTAATATTCAAATCAGTCCAGTTAATTCAGCTAATGGTCAAGTATTAGTATCTAATGGCTCAGCTGTATTTTGGACCAGTAATGTTTCTATTACAGCTAATAATTTAACTACAGTTACTAATTTAATAAGTCTCACATCAAATGTGTTAATAGCTAATACAATTACAACAAACGTGTTTATATCAAATACGATTACAACTAATACGATTACAACAAACTCTATAACAACTAATACTATAAGTTCTAACAGTATTATTTTATCTTCTGGTGGGTCTTCTTTTGCACCGTTGCTATTTACATCAGGAACCAATTTAAGTATTCCAGCTGCTGGTTCTATTGAGTATGATGGTAACGAAATGTATTTCACACCTAGAGGAACACAAAGAGGTGTTATTCCAAGTGCGCAGTATTATCAATTAAACACAGGCTTCCCTGGATTAAACGCTACCGGTGCACAAAATACATATGGAGTCGGGGTTACTCTTTCTTCTAATACAACATATGCATTTGAAGCTTTATTTGCAATGAATAAACCTTTGGGTGCAACATCTCATACAATTTCACTTGGATTTGGTGGAACAGCCAATAACTATAGTATTTTATATGTTGGTACATATGAGTTTCTAGCTTCAGCTTATACGTCAGGTTATACAACAACATTAGGTAATTTTACTTCTAATACATCCTCTCTAGTTGTTGTGACAGGTGCTATTGCTTCAGCTGCATATTCTCTTTCATTTTGGTTAAAAGGTACTGTTAATATTAATAACGGCGGAACATTTATCCCACAATATGCTCTTTCTGCTGCGCCCGGTAACCAACCAGCTTATACTACTTTACCTGGTAGTTATTTTTCAATATATCCAATTGGAACCAGCACAGCTAATATTTCAATAGGAACATGGGCTTAACAAATGGCAACTAATTTTCCAGCAAATCCTACAGCAGGTCTTACATACACTAACGGTATTAAAACATGGACATATACTGGTGCTTTTTGGCAGGCTAACAACTCTTCAACATTAGGTATTGTAAATTTTGATTTTGATGATATATCTAACTATACTGATGGTTACAAAAACACATTTATACTTAAATATAATCAAAATACATATCCAGTTGGAAGTTCAGCTAGCCTACAAGTAACAATTAACGGTATAGATCAGAGATCTTTTAACTATGCAACAGATACGTTTTGGATGTCAAATGTGCTATTTGCCAATAAAGGATTTACTGTTGTAACTTCTAATACAATGGTAGATAGAAACACATTTGCAACCGGAGTATTGAAATTTGCAGAATCTGTTCCTATGAATTCCGATGTTTACATTAAATATACTGGGGGAATACCTTCAAATACACCTAAAGTGTATCCTTTTAAACCTGTTGATATTGTAATGGGTATTTAATTAGTTTTATAAATAGAAGACAAATTATTATTATTTTAGGGAATGAAAAATGGCTAGAAAAGCAATTTTAGATACTTATTATACCTTCAATCCAGCAACAAGAACTATTGTTGTTCCTAGAGCAATTCAAAGAGAACGTATTGCTCTTATTACTGATGTTACAACAAACCAGGTATTGTATAACTTTTCAGATAGTACATTAACATTCTCTTCTTATACTGTTGCAACATCTGCAGATGGAACCACAACTACAACAACAATGGTGTTAAACTACAATACAACAAACCTTTCTGCTACAGATAAAATTCAAATTATCGTAGATGAATATGATGAAAAATTTACTCCATCAGAAACATATATTGACGCTGCTGATAAATTGCGCGTTGGAACACCTCAGTCTCTAATTGATACTGACTTTGAATATTCAACCCAGTCTACAAAATGGGAAGCTCTTTCTCTTGTTAATAACAGAGGTTTTGCATCATTTAACCCTGCCGTTAACCAGCTTACATTTTCTGATATTACCGGTACACCAGGTTCAAGATCTTATTTTGTAACTACAACCGTACCACAAACAAACGGTACACCTATCGTTATTACAGATTCTTTCTTTACTGGTGCTGATGGTCTTTATGTAGTAGATAGTTCAAACTCAACTGGATTCTCTTATACAGGTAAGTTTGCATATACAGGTACATCTGTTACTTCTCTTAATAACAGCGGTACAACAAATATGTATAACACATCATATTTGTCATACACTAACATTCCATTAGCTTTAGTTACTAACGCTGCACCATCAAGTAACCAAGTATTAATTACTACATCTCAAAACCATGGTTTAGCTGTTGGTAATGAAGTAGCTCTTTTAGGTACTACACAAGCATCTGGTCCTAATACAATTAATGGTTCATGGATCGTAGCAACAGTACCTAATACTTCTTCTTTCTATACTTACACTAACCAGTTAGTAGGTGGTACGGTATCTATTTCAAGTACGCAAACAGGTACTCTAGTAAGTAACTCATTTGCTATCACTTTAGCAGGTACAACTGCAAACTTAGCAGTCGGTATGGTAGTTACTGGTACTGGTATCCCATCAGCTCCTCCAACAATTATTACTTCTGTTGCCAATACAACAGTAATTAATATCAGCCAGGTTCCTACTGCAACTGGTGCTCAAACACTTACATTTAACGCAGCACTATATGTAAGACCGCAAGGTATGTCAGTTCATAGACCGTTTGATGGCGGTTTGAGATTTAGTGTTAATTCACCATCCCATAATGGTCAAATGGTTCGTCAGACTCGCCGTGCTTTCCGTTATCAATCAGGTAAAGCTATTCAAGTATCTACTGGAACACTTCTAAAACCTAACCTTCAAATTGATTCTTTGACAAGTGTTGGTAATACTGCAACAGTTATAACTAAAGATGCACACAACCTAACACAAGGTACATATATCAGCATTACAAACGCTTCATATGCTAACGGTTCTTTAGATCCAAATTATAATACTTCTAACTCAGTAGTTACAGCAGTATTATCACCATATGCATTTACATACACTACAAATGGTACACCAGTTTCAACTACTGCATATGGTACATATACTGGCTCAGTAGTTAACTGGTATGGTGGGTCAACTCGTGTAGGTATTTTTGATAACCAAAACGGCATGTTCTTTGAATATGATGGACAAACAGTAAATGCAGTAAGAAGACATTCAACCTACCGTCTTTCTGGTGAAGCATTCATTCAACAAGGGAACAACGTTGTAGTTTCAAACAACACAATTACAAACACAAACTGGACTAACCAATTAGTAGCTGGTGATTATATTGTAATTAAAGGTCAATCTTATCGTGTATTGACTATTGCCAATAGTTCTTATATGACTATTAATCCATCATATCGTGGTCCTACAATTAACTCTGCACAGATAAACAAGACTATTGATATACGTATTCCTCAATCACAATGGAATATAGACCGTATGGATGGTACAGGTCCATCTGGTGGTAACTTAGACTTCTCTAAGATGCAAATGTTCTATATCGATTATTCTTGGTATGGTGCCGGATTTATCCGTTATGGTTTAAGAACTGCTGATGGTAATATTCAGTATGTTCATAAGTATTTGAATAACAATACTAACTATCAAGCGTATATGAGATCAGGTAACTTACCAGGTCGTTATGAAACTAATACATTTGGTAAAACAACTTATCTAGCAGCTAACGTGTTACCTGGTTCTACTTCATTCCAGGTAGCTAACGGTGCAGGTTTCCCACCTTCTGGCACTGTTATAATGAGATCAGCATTAGGTGACATTCAAGAATATATAAGCTATTCAGCAGTTTCTGGTAACACATTTACTATTCAAAATCGTGGATTACAAGGTAACTCTGCTATTTCATTAACACTAGCAAACAACAGCCCTACAGTTACTATCTCATCAAACTCAGGTCTACAAGTAGGACAGTTCATATTTGCACCTGGTGTTCCACCTTCAACATCTATTGCTTCTTTAGGTGCAACATCACTTAATATGTCCCAAGGTGCTATTTACACCGGAACAGTAACTGGTATTATTGCACCTCTTGGTTTAACTGCTGCACAAACATTTATTGCTAACAGTGCAGCGCCAGTAGTGGTAGAAACACATGCTCCTCAATATGCGTCAGAAATATCTCACTGGGGTACTTCTGCTATTATGGACGGCGGGTTTACTGCAGATAAAGCGTTTATCTTCCAGAGAGCTATGTCAACACCAGTAACAATTCCTGTCGGCAATACATACGCTCTTATGAGTATGAGAGTAGCACCTTCTGCATCAGGTTCAGCACCAGGAGCAACTATTGGCTCTCGTGAAATTTTAAACAGAATGCAGATGATTTTAAATACAATGGATATTTACGGTGCTTATCCAACATATATTCAAATCTTCCTTAATGCTCAGCTATCTGCAAATGCTGCAGGTTGGCAGAACGTTGGTGGTTCAAGTCTAGCGCAATATATCTTCCATAACTCTACCAATCCAGTTACTATATCTGGTGGTGAAGTTATTTACGCAACGTATCTAAACACTGTGGGTGGTACTAACTTGACAACAACTACCGTTGACTTAACTCAGGTTCGTGACTTGGGCAACTCAGTTCTTGGTGGTGGTTATACTGCATCTCAAATTGGCGTGTATCCAGATGGTCCTGACACTATTACTGTTGTGGGTACTAATTTGTTTACATCACCAGCCAACACATATGTTCGTTTAGCTTGGACAGAAGCTCAAGCATAAGAGGTTTCTAATATGCTGAGCAAAAGTTCGATACCTGTATTACCTGCAGTAAATGACAATATAAATTATAATTTAGGAATGCAACCAGCTTCACAGATTCAAGCTGGTTCTCCTCCTACAGATTATTTGTATGCTAGCCCAAATTTAACTTTTAATCCAGTTAATAACACTCTAGTAGTAAATTCTGCTATTGTTTTTAATAATACAGTTTCATACGGATATTCTCCTGGATACTTGTCAGCGTTATACTTTCAAATGAGCCAAGCAGGTGTTTTATACCCCTTTACTGGTACTAGTAGATGGTATGCACCTCGCAACCTAAGTATTAGTGCAGTTACTGCAAGAGTAGGTACAGCACCGACAGGTAATGCTATTGCAATTGCAATAAAAATAAACGGTAGTACAGTTAATACTCTTACAATACCAATTGCTGGGCTAACTGCAGGTTTTACTGCAACTATAAATATGTCTGCAGGGGATTATATGACTATAGATATTGTTACTGTAGGATCAATTACTGCTGGTTCAGATTTAAATGTAACATTTACATACAACTAATAATTTTAAGGATTTACAATGTACGTAAGGTATGAATTAAACACAGGAAATATTGCTAATAATAAGTATAATTTAAATTTAGTTTTAACTGATTTATCTAAAATTATGACTGGTAATATTACCTCAACCTCACAGTTTACATCTAACGTATGTAATATTTCTGCATCTGAATTTTATGGCTCTATTAATAACACGGTTTATCCTAGTGCAAACGTTGCATTAAATGCTAATGCCGGCACCGGTGATAGCACTCTTATTTTTCAAAAAAATGCGTATGCTGCTAACAGCACTTTTTCTCCATCTCAAAAATTTCAATTATATTGGGATACTGCAACTTACGGTATAAGAACAAGAATTGCAAACGGTGCTAATACAAACCTTTCGCCTCTATCAGATATTGGTCAAGGACAACAAGTATCATCAAATTACAACAATATTACAACTCCTGGTGGTGCAGTTGCATCCTGGGCAAATACAGTTAATAGAATACTGATGTATGTTAGTGATTATTATTTTGCTATGACTATTGTTACATCAGGCTCTTATGCTACCACTAGTGCTATATTTGATTGGGAAATTTCCTCTGCTGATACATACGCTTATTCAGTAAACAATCTATGTTATCCTGGAATAAGATATTTTAATTGCTCAACAGGATATGGTACAATAGGGAGCCCTGGAGGTGCAGATTATTTTGGTTTATTCCAAAGTGAATATATGAATTCTTCATTTAACGTTATTACCGGACAATCAGGTGAAACTGGTCCATATAATGCTAATGCTTTCTTTGGTACTGCATATGCATCTGGTGGTTCTGTTGGTGTACCTTATGCAACTTTATACCCTAATCCATCCTGGGCTATTGGAAGGTTGCCTTCATCTGGTATAAATTCATTAAACACATTTACACCAGTATATTTAGTACCTAACATGAATTATTATAGGTATAATACTGGAACTACAAAAGAATTAGCTATGAGAGCTAAATTTCCTAACTTATATAGAACTTCTGATAATATAGGATCTCCAGGTGATACATTAAATTATGGTGGTGTAGATTATATGGTACTTGTATTACATAAGACTGGCGGTGTATCTATAAATGATGCATATAATTCGTTAAATGCTTGTTATTTAGTGCCTAAATTAATTAACGGAAAGTAATAAAAATGTTTGCAAGATTTACATGTTTATCAAATGACGTTAGAGGTTTATATAATGCAATCTATGCAACAGCAACAGCAAATGCTGGATTTACACCAGTATTGCCAGCAGGGTGTTCTCAGTATACCGTAATTAATAATGCTGAAGCCGGTGGATGGACATTAGATGCACGCACTAACTTGCCTGCATCTGCAACTTATGCAACTGGTCAGTATATGACATTAACTGCACCAGTTCCTAAAACTAGTACTTCAGATTATGGTACGTACAAAAAAGCTCTTCAATTAGTAACTACTAGTGCTACCAATAATGCTGGTGACGCTATAATGTTCCAGGGCGTAGTACTATATCAAAATAACTTTGTTCAGTTTATGCCAACATCACCAGCTAATACTGGTTCACAAGGTGTTCAGTCGTTTGATTACTTTCCTTCTGGAATTTATACGCCTGATGTTGGTGTGTGGTATATTTCTTGTACTTCTCAATATATTGTATTAGCGCATGTTGACGTCACTACAGCACTAGACAATGAAGGCGGTAAATTCTTAGTTTTTAGTGATCTTTCACAAGGTGCAGCATATGATTACGATCCTGGAAATCCACATTTCCCTGCAGCATTTGTAGCAGGGTCTAATTGTAGAAACACTACATATAATGCCTCTGGATATGCAGACAAATATCAATATAGACTATTTAGAAATGGCAGCGTTACACAATCATTAGGACCATTAGTAGGACCTAATACATACTGGGGCCCATTGAATGAAAATAATGATACAGATATAATACATAACTCACCATATTATGGTGATAATACTGCAGAATGGACTAGCTATAATATGCAGCCGGATAAACATAATAATTTAAGACCTACATTAGCTGATTTTGCATTTTGGCATCCATTGAAAAATCAACCTATGAGAAAATTATACGGTATCAGACATGTAGGATTGAGATCATATCCTCAATGGAATGACTCGTACTTACAAGCCTCACCTTATGGTAATCAAATTGTATATGACGATGATGGTATTCCGTGGTTTATTGTAAGAACAGGATGGAATAGCAACTTTAAAGCGATAAGAGCTAGATAATAATGGTTACATTAATAAGTAATTCTGCATTGTTTATTTCTAGTACAACTAATTCTAATGCTAGTTTTTCAGCAGTTACTTATGCATATAATATTTTAGATGAATATAATGCCGGTAATAACACAGGTAAAATTGCTACTACCGCTCCTCCTAATAATATTTTAGTAGACGGTAAATTTTTCTCTAATGCATCAATTTTAGTACCATTAAATAGTAATTTTAATGTTAAATTTATGTCGCAAACTAATGAAATATTAGGTGTTAATCAAAAACAAGTATGGTCGGGTTAATTTATAATGTCACATTTTGCACAAATAGATGATAATAATATTGTTGTTAACGTAATTGTTGCAGAACAAGATTTTATTAATTCTGGTGCTGTTGGTGACCCTTCCATGTGGATTCAAACTAGCTACAATACATTTGCAGGTATTCATAAAAATGGCGGAGATCCTTTACGTAAAAATTATGCTGGAATTGGATACTCATATGATGCACAAAGAGATGCATTTATTTCTCCAAAACCGTTTGAAAGCTGGTTATTAAACGAAGATACATGTCTTTGGGAAGCGCCAACTCCTTATCCAAATGATGGTAAGACTTATGAGTGGAATGAGCTTGGTCGTGTATGGCAAGAAGTTAATTTGCCATAAATACTATATAAACTAATAGGAAAAGACCATGCCTGAATTTAATGACGCAGCAGAGCCAGATAAAAAGCCAGAAAAGAAGCCAGCAGCTAAAATGAAAACATCTTCTACTAAAGGAGATGTTATCGATAAAGGTAAAACTATTACTGGCTCTAAACCTGATACTATTAATATTAATCCTGAACTACAGCGTAATGAAGCAAGAGCTTTTGCAGAAATTGCAAAGATCTATGATAAAGTGGTCGGTGAAAGTATTAATTCTGCAGGTGGTGGTGCTGTAAGAGGTCTTGGATACGTAACAGGAAATCCATTAACCGATCAAGATTCGGAAAATAATTATATTAATGCTAATATTGCTAATGCAGATACGCATGATAATATATTAAAAGGTATACGTGGCAGTATGCATGATACTTTACATGCTAAATTTACAGCTGCAGCAAAAGCAGTAAAAGAAAATTTAGATATTATTAACACTCATAACAGAGAAGTTGGCACTGACTCTTTAACTCAAATCTATAAAGCAAGTACGCCAGGTCAAGGTGTAAATATGGATTTTGCTTTTAGATTTAAAGATCCAAAAAAAAGTAAAGAAGCGTTTACTCGTTCTGGCCAACCAAGAAAAAAAATGGATCTAGTTCCTAGAATGGATCCGGGTAGAAATAGAAGCACAGATAGTGATTTTTACCGTCAACAGTCTATTGTTAAAAAAATAGTAGATGAAACATTTAATGAAGCGTTTGGTAAAAGCAGAACACAAGGTAAAGGCTATAAGTCACCTTGGGATAAAATTGAAAAAGCAAAGCCTGGCATTGGTAAAAGAATAGATACTGCTGTTGCAGGATTAAAGCAAAATGCTAAAGATTACGAAAATATAGTTAACAAAGAAAAAACTAATGAAGAGTTAGTTTCAGAATTAACTAAAAAATTTATGAATAATTTTGTAGCCAAAATGATTGCTTCTCATCCTGAAACAATGAAAATGACTGCCAAAGGGCATAATGTTAAAAGAAAAAAAGCACTAGATTTAGCAATGGATAAGCTAAATCCTATGTCCGCTATTCATAAACCTAAAGTATTAGCTACCGAAGAAAACCTAGATGAAATTTCTAAAGAGTTAGTTGGTAGAGTAAATACACTTAGAACATTAGGACCTGATGTTATAAAAGGGATCCCTCCTAAACCACATAAGACAAAGGCTGGATATGAGACTCTAAAAAAAGCTGTAGATAAGGCTGCAGGTGTAAAGAGAGTATCTACATACACACTACCTAAAGTTACTGAAGATGCTACTACAGAAAAAGACCCGTTTGCTCATCTAGAAAATAGATTAAACAAAGCAGGTGATGTTTCTCATAATGCTGTTGATAAAATTATGAGAGAAGTAGCTAAAGATTTTAATATGGATGTTCATGATCTTCATGATAAATGGGTAAACAAATATAAAATGACTCCTGACCAGTACGTAAAAGAAGATCTTCGTGATTGGTTTAAGGACAAATGGGTTCGTATGGATACCAAAGGCAATATTAAAGGTGATTGCGCAAGAGAACCTGGTGAAGGTAAGCCAAAATGTCTTCCTATTGCCCGAGCACGCTCTATGAGTAAAGATGATCGAGCAGCTGCTGTACGTAGAAAAAGAAGAGAAGATCCTGTTGCTGACAGATCAGGAAAAGGTAATGCACCTATTAATGTAAGAACAGAAGCAGCTAATCCAGCTCAACAAGCAGCAATTGCTATTGCTCTTATCAAAGCAGGAAAGAAAAAAGGTAAAATGCCTCCTGCAAGAAAACATACAAACGAAGAAATTGAATATATAGAAGAAAAGAATAAACCTACTAATCCTTCGCTATGGTTAAGAGCTAAATCTCTTGCTAGACAAAAATTTGATGTATATCCTTCAGCATATGCTAACGGTTGGGCTGCTAAATGGTATAAGTCAAAAGGTGGCGGTTGGAAAGCAGATTAATTAACAGAGAACGGTAGAAAAAATGAAAACATTTGTTCAATACACTGGATGTTTTATTGATGAAGAGTCTGATGTGGAAGGTATAATTGAAGAAAACTTTATTTCTTCTGGTGATGAAAATTACGAAGACTGGGGTGAGTTAAACGAAGAAGCTGAACATGGCGGACGTCATGTTAAACTAGGTAAACCTTTCCTTACACCAGGTGGTCCAAAGAAAAGAGCCGTTTACGTTAAAAATGATAAAGGTAATGTAGTAAAAGTTAACTTTGGTGATCCGCATCTTTCAATTAAGAGAGATCAACCTGCAAGAAGAAAATCTTATAGAGCAAGACATCATTGTGAAACACCAGGACCAAGATGGAAAGCTAATTATTGGTCATGTAAATATTGGTCATCAACACCAACATCTACATTGGATAAAGGTTAATGATTACATTTAAGAAATTTGTAAGTGAAATAACTATTCACGATGCAACTGGTAAAGTAGTAAAAATTAAAAAACAAAAAGTCAGGGAAATAGATGGTAAGATCCATATGGAATATCCTGGCAAAAGCAGAAGTTCTGAAAGGTAATTATTATGGATAGTCTTATTGAAGCAATGAAAAGATATTTGGCTACTAATTTTTCATTTTATATGAAAATACACCAATTTCATTGGAACGTAGAAGGCCCAGATTTTCCTCAATATCATAAATTTTTACAAAAATTATATGAAGAAATATTTGAGACCCATGACACAATTGCAGAAGAAATAAGAGCATTATCTGCATATGCTCCGTCTTCATATAAAGATTATAAAGAATTGACAATGATAGAAGATCAAACAGATCTTAAAGTAGATGCAATTCAAATGATGAACATCTTATACGGTGATAATGGCACAGTAATGGAAGCTATTAAAATTGCTTATAAGTCAGCTGAATTTAATAATGAAATTGGGTTATCTAATTTCTTACAAGATAGAATGAATGCCCATAAAAAACACGCCTGGATGTTAAGATCCATTACAAAAGCTTAATCATTGACTTTAAGCAAAACCTAAATAAAGCATAGAAAAAACAATTTTTTCTAGAAAAGGAGAAAACAATGTCAGGTCAATGGGGAAATACAGACAACGCCAGCAATTCAGTGCTTTGGGGCGTTGTTAATGCAAAACTACATGTAAATACATACAATCAATCAGCACTATTTGAAAATACTACACCAAGTGCTTTTATTAGCAATATGGAAATTGGTCAGTTTGGTGTTGAAGCATCACAAATGGGTGTCTCATCTGGTCCAATTTATGAAGCATCAGTAACTTATGCAGGTTCAGGTTATCAAAACTCACCAGCTCAATCAGTTATTACTGGTGGAGGAGGCTCTGGTGGTGCAAACTTGACTTTCACTAACGTAACAGGTAGAGTAACAGGATATACTATTGTTAATGGTGGTAACTATAATACTAAACCATCTATTGTAGTTCATGCTCCAGAATTAAATGTATTCAATGGTAATACAGGTATTTCTGGTGGTGGTATTCTATTTACAAGTGCAAGCTCACACTGGCAGGTAGGCGATGGTGTTACTTATGCTGGTAACGCAACATCTACACCAGTTGGGTTAACTAATAATACTAGATACTATATTCAAGCAGTTAACACAACTGTTATTACACTTTCAACAACACAGGGTGGTCCTGCCTTAACACTAACTGGTGCTCCTTATGCAAGCACTCTAGCAGGTGGTGCTACTATTCAAGGTGATACAGCTACTGCAATCGTAACTGGTGTTGGTGGTGCACTTAATAATGGTGTAGCACATGCTGGTTGGGTACTACGTAGAGCTGGTACAGGTGGTCGCGCTGGTCGTGTTCAATATGAAACATTGGTAGCAATGGGTACTCTTCAGGGTACTATTGACGCTGCTGCTAATACTGTTCTTCCATCAGCGTAATTTAATAATATTATAGAGGGTAACTATGCCAAAGATTTCTGAGCTAAATGAAATTACATCGCTATATGCAAATGACTATTTCGCTGTGGCTCATGATCTTAACGGGTTACCCTCTACTAAAAAAATTACTGCAGAAAATTTAGCTACTTCTTTAAGCACACTCTCTACATCTGGTGGTAATGGTTATACAGGATCACAAGGTGATGCTGGACCGATAGGATATACAGGCTCACAAGGTGATCCAGGTGATTTAGGTTATACCGGTTCTGCTGGTGCGTTTGCAGGAATGGGATATACAGGTTCAAAAGGCGAAACTGGTTATATTGGTTCACATGGTGTTACAGGAAGCACTGGACTTAAAGGTGATTTAGGTTATACAGGATCACAAGGTGATACAGGATATACCGGTTCTTCTGGTGCTTCTGTCTACATGGGATATACTGGTTCCGCTGGTTATACAGGATCTCTTGGTGCAATAGGTTATACAGGTTCTTTTGGTCCTACAGGCGGCACATTTGGTCAAGTATTAGTATCATCTGGAAATGGTTCCTCTTCTTGGTTGTTTAACCCGGGTATCGATTCACTTATAATAGAAAATTATACTACAACTTACACTGCATCAAATACAGATAATTATATTTTCTGTGATCCAAATGATCCAGGTTCTATAACAGTTATTTTACCATCTTCACCACCACAAGGTAAAGAATATAATATTAAAAATTTAACAGGTGTAGTTGGTGTTAAGTATGTTACTGTAACTACAGATCAACCAACACATCGTTATCTAGAAAATCCAGAAACAGGTCAATTTGTAGAATCCTATATTATTGCAAATCGCGGAGATATGCAATCTTGGATTCACGATGGGAATGTTTATAGACATATTGGGTCACAAACTGGTGTCCCGTCATTTATTACTAGTGCTAATGCCTACACACAAGTTGTAGTTAAAAATTCAAATTCAGGTAATAACGCATCTGGAGATATTGTAGTTTATTCTGATACAGCTGATTATACTGTAGGTAATGGTCCATTTATTGATTTAGGTATTGATAGCTCAACTTATTCTAATGCAGAATTTACATTATTTGGTCCTAATGATGCATATGTTTATACAGGTAACACAAATCTTCTTTTAGGCACATCAACCGGCAATACTTCTATTAAATTTTTTGCTGGTAATACTAATGCAGAAGATTTAAAGTTAACTATTACTGATAGTACTATTATTGCAAATACTAATTTTATTCCTTCTCAAGCAAATGCATTTAGCTTAGGTAATTCTACATTTCAGTGGAATGAACTTTACGTTTCTAGTAATGCAGTCTATATTGATAGTGTTGCACTTACTACTGGGTCTGGCAACTCTTTAAGAATTAATAGTACTTTATTAGACATGGGTCCTGGAGGATATACCGGTTCTCAAGGTGAAATAGGTTATACCGGTTCTTCAGGTAGCGGGTCAAGTCTTGGAAATTTACAAGTCGGTGGTACCAACAACGACACCTTGCAAAATATTTCTGGCACAGGTAACGTAGTAATTGGAAGTGCATATCTATGGAATTTTGATTATTCAGGTAACCTAAACCAACCTATAGGTTCTTATATTAAATCTTCTAGTGTAGCATCTATAGGTAATGCGCCAATCACAGTTTTACAGTCTGATATTGTTGATGGTCCAGACACTAATACATGGGTAGATCTTCCAAATGCAGCTCCATATACTAATATTCAAGCTGGATGGATTATAAATTCTTCTGATGTTATTGCACCACAATTAATTACTGCAACCCAAGTTGTAAATTTAGGCGGAGGTAGCTTTACTTACAGAGTTAGTGGTTTCCCTAGTTACTATTCAAGTATAGATTATCCATTAACATTTAATGATCCTACTTATTTACCTGCCGCAACTGCCGCATTAAGTGTAGCGGCAGATTCAAATACATGGGTATTTAATTCTAACGGATCATTATCATTCCCTGATACTTCTACTCAATACACAGCGTTTAATAATAACTATTCTTATTCTTGGTCAGCAAATCAAACATTCTTAAATCCAACTACTTTTAGTAATGCTGTTTATTTAACAAGTATAAATGCAAATAACTCATTTGGTACTTCTGGTCAAGTATTGACAACAAATAGTACAAACGGATTATATTGGTCAAACGCTACTGCTACTTCTAATGCAGCAACTTTAACAGGTAATACATTAAGTAACACAGTTAAAAACTCTAATTTAACTTCGGTAGGCACACTAACTAACTTAACTGTTACAGGGAATGTAACATCTACATCTGGTAAGTTTATTGGTGATGGATCTCTTTTAACAAACCTTAATGTAACCCAGCAAGCTAATATAGTGGGTTCCCAGGCTAATGTTACGTTAATAGCCGGTAACTATTCTTATGTTTTCGATAACACCAGCACATTTACAATGCCTGCTAATGGTGATATAGTATTACCTGGTGTCAGTGCTAACTTATCTGTCGGAGGTACTATTACCGTTGGCGGTAATATTATTATGCAAAATCGCCCTGCTTTCCGTGTTTACGGTTCGGGTACAATGAGTAACTTGTCGACTACACAAAACGGCAATGGTATTCTAAACATCAACAATTTTGCTGTTGATTATAATCAAGGTTCAGCATTAAATACTTCAACCGGGATATTTACTGCTCCAATCGCAGGACTATACAACATACATCTTGTAGCTCGTATAACAAGTAATTCATCAGGCCAGGCACAAATAACTGTTGTCAAGAATAATGGTCTAGGCAGCCAGGCTAATCAAGTTATGTGGGAAATTGGCCCTAATCCTTCAGTTAATCACTTTGGTGTTAGCACAATAGCTAAATTAGCCGTGGGAGATACTCTTGTGCTCAAGGTAACATTGGGAACAATAAACTTTGATGCTAATGATAATTGGTCAGTAGCCTTTATAGGATAATTTATGATTATACAAGGTGTAACACTAAAAGGTATTACAGTAGCAGATTCTTATATTGTAAATCAAAATCTTGCTATCTGGATTGATGCAAATAACTCATCGAGTTATCCTGGTAGTGGAACAACCATTACAGATTTATCAGGAAATGGTCGCACGCAGAATTTACAAAATGCTTCTCAATTCACTACATTAAGTGGTGTTAAATGTTGGGATTGTTCTAATCCTAGCACTTACAATGCAATATCTGCAGCATCTATAGGTCCAACTCTACCTACATCAGGCTTTACATATATAGCATGGGCTAGAATGATTGCCAGTACGGCAACTTTTAGGACTTTATTTAGAACCAGCCCAAACGACCATCCTATTTTAATTAACACAGGAACCAACGACTTAGGTATGTGGGATAACTCAGTATCAATATTTTATCCGTGCGGATATAATGTAGCCGGCCTGGCTAATAAATGGGCTCAATGGGCTGTAACCGGTGACAGTTCAGGACAGTCATTTTATATAAACGGTCAGTACGTAGGAACAGTCACAGCACAAACATCTGCAGGTAACGCTCACAATATCATAGGTAACGTTGGTTCAAGCTTTGGTGGAACGCAACCGTTTGGTTATATTGCAAATATGTTTTTATATACTTCTAAGCTTACGCAGACGCAAATATTACAAAATTATGGTGCACATAGAAACGTGTTCGGGTTATAAATAATTTTAATAATAACAAAAATAGAGTACAATGGATAAACTCGACGAATCAAATTTTTTATTATACGCAGCGAAACATTATGATAATCCTCAATGTTATGATACCATTGAATTTTATGATGATATGAAAAGATTCAAGTATATTAAAAGATTATTGAATAGATACCTTGAAGAAGATGATTTAAAAGAAAGATTAATATTAAATCATATTATTGTACTTTATAATGTATTTGGTGCTGAAGCTACTATAAGAATGTTGTTTTTAAAATGCAAGGGAATGGAAAAACAACTTAAACCATTTTTAGTATTTTTAAATCTACTACCAGCTAAAGTTGAAAATATTGGAATTGAAAATAAAACAATATATACAAATAACATAGACATAGATTTAAATATATTAAAAAAATTAAGAGAAATATAAAAATGTTAGTAGATACAGTACTCACTTATCAATTTATTAAAAAACTAACAACACCTTTTAATCAACTACCCGCATATAAAATGCATTTAATTGATGATAAAGGTAATTTTTTAAAAGCAAGAACTCAGTTTACTCCACAAGAAACAAAAGCTTGTGGTTTATTTGATGTTATGATTATCAATCTTAAAAAATTAATTGCTAAGATTCCTGGTGGTAGTTCTAGATTAGGTACTGTAGCTGCTACTTTAGTTCTTCTCAATTCTAAACCTATCCGTGAAAGCGTCGAGGATATTGATTTAGAAGAGCAATTTAACTACTACTACAACAAAATTAAAGATATTTCAGAAGAAGGTGCTGTAGCTGCTGCTCCTGTTAATAATGTTGCGTCAGGTGATATTGCTGGTATAGGTCAACCACCAGGTTCAGCAAAAGGTTTTCCTCCTGTATCTATAAACAACAAATATAAGAAAAAAAATATAGAAGATACTAAGAAAATGAAGCGCGGAATTATAGGCGCTCTTTCTATGAAGGAAGCTGAATCACATTATATTGAAAAAGTATTCCGTGATGACTATAAAGAAAAAAATGCTAAGCAAGAACCTAAATTAAACAAAATAACTAAAAAAATAAAAGTATTCTCTAAATTCAAAGAAGACACTACATTAGAGTATCATGATGTTCTTAATCCTAAGATATGGGATGGAGCAGAGTTAAAATCAGAAGTAAGAGGTAAACTATTACAGATTGCTGAGGCATGGAGAGAGTTTGCAAAGATTCACCCAGACACTGTAGTCAATATAATATTGACAGGCGGTAATGCAAACTATAATTATACACCTCAATCAGATTTAGATCTACACCTTATTATTAACAGAGGCGAATTTAACGGTAGTATGATTGACCGTGCTTTTGTTGATGAGTATCTACAAGATAAAAAAATTCTATGGACATTAACACACGGTGATATTAACATATATGGTTATCCTGTAGAGTTATATGCTCAAGATATTAATGATCAACCACATTCAGGTCAAGGTGTTTATTCAGTAAGCGGTAATTACTGGATGCAAGAACCAAAATATTTAAATCTTGATTTTGAATCTGATCCTAATTTGCAGGATAAAGTAGATTTCTATAAAGATATGATTGATAAGTTAATTGATCAACAAGCAGATTCAGATGCTATAGATACTCTTAAAGATAGAATTAAAACTATGAGAGGCGACTCTATCGCACAAGGTGGTGAGTTTGCTTTTGGTAATTTGGTATTCAAAGAACTACGTAATTCTGGTTATCTAGATAAACTATCAGATTATGATAGAACTAAAAAAGATAAAGCATTGTCATTAGGGTAAAAAATGATTATATTGAGATTTTTTCTATTTACTAGATTTGGTTTAATTATTACTATTATAGGTTCTTTAATTGGGGTATTTTATGGTTGGCTTTATATGCACGATCAGAGTATAATAACATCTGCTACAAATGCATATAATACTATGCAACAACAAATATATCAAAAGAAAGAAGAAGAATTTGTACAAAAAACAATTACTCTTTCTAATGATGCAATTGATATAGCAAATGATGTTAATCATCAAAAACAAGATACTACCAACAATCTTAAGGCTATTGAAAGAAAAGCAATAGATGAAGCACCAGACGAGCAAAGACCATCTTCAGTATATTTGAAAAGTATTATTACACAATTGAACGAAATTTATGGTATGAAAAAATGAAAAAACTTTTATTACTTTCTTCTTTACTATTAGCAGGTTGCAATCAAACTGTAAGTCTTTTGACTCCTGAATATAAATTAGTAAAGGCACCAGATAGTCTTTATGATTGCCCTACTGTTACAAAATTCCCTAAAGCAGATACTCTTACTGATGAACAAGTCGGTAAGTTATTATTAAAACTTCAAAGAAACAACGTTGCCTGTAAGAATTCAGCAGAAGCAGTTCGTAAATTCTATACAGAAGCAGAAAAAACTATAAACGATAAAAAATAACTGTTGATTATTATTCTAACTATATTATAATAACTTGTTCCATTAAAGGGTATAGAGTTATGAATTTACTATGGTTAGATCAGAAGTTTGCTTCACTTATCGGTACACAGCTTGAGCAATTTAAGGTAAAGAAAACAAAACCTTATATTGCTCAATTTCGTTGCCCTATATGCGGAGACTCACAATCTAGTAAATTTAAGACTAGAGGTCATTTATACGAGCATTCTGGCCGTATTAATATGAAATGCTTTAATTGTGGTTACAGTACATCTCTTAGTAAATTTATTAAAACGCTTAATCCAGTACTATATACCGAGTATAGACTTGAAACTCTTAAAGAGACTGGTGGTTCTGAGTCAGATGAAAAATTTATACCTGCTATCGAAAAATTCTCTACCAGAAGGGTTGATCACTTCGAACCTTTTAAAGAATTACGTAAGATTTCACAGTTAAAACCGGAACATCCAGCAAAAAAGTACATAGTTGACAGGCGTATTCCTTCTAATGCGCATTTTCAAATTTATTATTCCCATACATACTATCACTGGGTAAATAATATACTACCAGAGAAGTTCAATGACAAGGCTCTTAAGTTAGATGAGCCTCGTATTGTATTTCCCTTCATAGATGCTAAAGGATACGTATTTGGTTGTACAGGTCGTTCCATTAGTAAAGTATCCAATTTACGATATTCTACAGTAATATTCGATGATACAAAGGAAAAGTTATTTGGACTAGATTCTATTGATAAATCTAAAAGGGTTTATGTAGTTGAAGGTCCAATCGATAGTCTTTTCCTTGATAACTGTATTGCAATGGCAGGTTCTGATGTTATATTAGCCAATGTAGCAGATAGAGATAAAATAGTTGTTATATATGATAATGAACCACGTAACAAAGAAATTGTAAAGAAAATTGAGAAAGCTATTGATCAAGGATACAAAGTATGTATTTGGCCATCTAATATCGAGGAAAAAGACATCAACGATATGATATTAAAAGCTGATCTTACTGGCCCAGCAGTCCAGCATATTATTGACGCTAATACATTTGAAGGATTAACTGCAAAGATAATGCTTCAACAATGGAGAAAAGTATGAAAAATTTCACAGTACAAATTCAATTTGATATTAGGGAAGGTGACTACTATTTTCCTATTCCAGACGATATGTTAGCTGATATTGCTGCTTTAGGATGGACGGTTGATGATGAACTTGAATGGAATGATAATAAAGACGGTACGTTTACAATAAAGAAAAAAGAACAAGAAAAAGAGGTATAATAACATGACTACTTATAGAGACGCTAAAAAACTTTTATCTGATGCCAAGTTTTATGAAGGGTATGCAAGATATATTGAGAATGAAGGAAGATACGAAACTTGGAATGAAGCAGTAGATCGTGTTATTAAAATGCATATGGGATTTTATGCAGACAAAATGTCATCTAAGTTAATGACATATATTGACGAAGCAACAACAGCTTATAAACAGAAATTAGTTCTTGGTGCACAGCGTTCTCTACAATTTGGTGGTGATCAACTCCTAAAGCATCAGATGCGTATGTATAATTGTACCTCTTCTTATGCAGACCGTCCTGCATTCTTCGGTGAAGTATTCTATATTCTTCTTTGTGGTGCTGGTGCCGGTTTCTCCGTTCAAAAGCATCATATTGATAAACTACCTAAAATTATCCACCGTACTAAAGCACCTAAAGTTCACGTAGTAGAAGACTCAATTGAAGGATGGGCGACAGCACTAGATGTTCTTATGTCATCCTTCTTTGAAAATGGCGGCAAGTATCCAGAATATGCAGGCCGTAAAGTTGCACTAGATCTTTCTAATATTAGACCAAAGGGTGCAAAAATTTCTGGTGGGTTTAAGGCACCAGGCCCAGAACCTCTTCGTCGTTCTTTAGACAGAATTGAATATATATTAACAGGACTTACACTTAGTGAGAAAACCACAACATTAAGGCCTATTCATGTATACGACATTGTTATGCACGCTGCTGATGCTGTTTTATCTGGGGGTGTCCGTAGAAGTGCTACGATTTGTCTTTTCTCCTCCAATGATAACGAGATGGCTGCCGCTAAAACTGGCAACTGGTATATTGATAATCCTCAGCGCGGTCGCAGTAATAATTCCGCTGTTATCGTCCGTGATGAGATTACTAGAGAGCAGTTTGCAGCTCTTATGGGGTCAATAAAGCAATTTGGAGAACCAGGATTCTTCTTTGTTGATGATAAAGATATGACAACTAATCCTTGTGTTGAGATTGGTATGTGGCCTCAAATCGACGGTGAGTCTGGATGGCAAGGATGTAATCTAACTGAGATCAACGGCGGATTATGCGATAGCGAAGAAACATTTTATAAAGCATGTCGTGCAGGTGCTATTTTAGGAACCTTACAAGCCGGCTATACAGATTTTAGATTCCTTTCACCTACATCTAAAAAGATTTTTGATCGTGAAGCTCTACTAGGTGTTTCAATAACTGGTTGGATGAATAATCCAGCAACATTGTTTAATGAAAAGATCCTACAAAAAGGAGCTGAAATTGTCAGAGAAACTAATAAAGAAGTTGCTACTCTTCTTGGGATTAATCCAGCTGCTCGCACTACTTGCGTTAAGCCATCAGGTAATGCATCAGTCCTTCTAATGACAGCTTCCGGTATTCACGCAGAACATTCACCAATGTATATTCGTAATGTACAGTTGAATAAAGAGACAGAAGTAGCTAAATTAATTAAAAAGTTTAATCCTAATATGGTAGAAGAATCAGCTTGGTCATCTGGTAAGACAGATTATGTTATTTCTTTCCCAGTTGTATCTAAGCAAGGTTCCATCTATAAGGATGATTTAATTGGTATTAAGCATCTAGATCTAATTAAGAAAGCGCAAGAGTTTTGGGTCAATGCAGGCACTAACGTTGATCTATGTTCACATCCCGGTATTCGTCATAATGTATCTAATACAGTTATTGTTGATAATTGGGGTGAGATTGAAGAGTACGTATTTGTAAACAAAGATTACTTTGCAGGTATTTCATTTCTTCCTATGACAGGTGATAAGGATTATTATCAGGCACCAAACACTGAGGTATTAAATGCAGCACAACTTACTGAGAAGTATGGTGCAGGTGCAATTATGGCTTCTGGTATTATAGTTGAAGCACTCAAAGCATTTGATAATCTCTGGATGGCCTGTATGACTGCTAATGGTTTTGGTGAAGATCTTTCTGCAGATAATCATCAGAATACTCTCAAGAGAGATTGGGTTCGCCGTTTCAAGAAGTTTGCTACAAACTATTTTAACGGAGATGTTAAGAAGACAGAATATTGCTTTAAAGATGTTTATCTACTCCATAAATGGGAAAAAATTCAACAAACTATCCAAGATATTAAATGGGAAGATGAGTTGAAAGAGATCAAATATATAGACGTAGATACAATAGGGTCAGCAGCATGTGTTGGAGGTGGATGTGAGCTCTTCTGAGTCACCCTGCACAACTAATTGTGAGTTGGACGTAACAACTGAGTATTGCGTTAAGTGTGGACGCAGTACTCAGCAAATTCAAGATTGGTCGTCATATCCTAGTGACAAACGTAAACAGATTATGAAAGAAATTAAATCTAAAAGGAGAACAAAAAATGGATTGGGAACAGATAATTGACTCTCTTATGGAACTAGTAAAAGACGAAGAAACAAGAACTGATATTTACAAGACAATTTTAGAAGCTTCTGATGATGTAGATGAAGGGTATATAGAGACAGTTGTTCATGGTATTGATGATGCTTTTGATAATGCCTGGTCTCTATATCAAGATGATATCGTATCTGAAGATGATGATGAAGATGAAGAGCACGAAGAAGATGACGACTATGAAACCAATGATGATTGGGAAATAGAAGATTCAGAAGAATAATATGAGAATTGTAGGGATAGATTACAGTCTATCATCCCCCTGTATATGTATTAGTGAATCTGATAAATTTAAGTTTTCAGCATGTAAGTTTTACTATCTTACTGACATTAAGAAATATGATATAGATATTGATAATATACAGGGGGACCTACACGCCCCGTATTTTACTAATGAAGAAAGATTTTTTAATATTACCAATTGGGTGTTGAATAAATTAAAAGAAGGTGATATTATATACTTAGAAGGTTATTCAATGGGTTCTACAGGTATGGTTTTTAATATCGCTGAAAATGCTGGATTATTAAAACATTATCTATGGAAACAAAAACATACATATAATATAATAGCTCCAACGGTTATTAAGAAATTTGCTACCGGTAAAGGTAATTCTAATAAACAAGTTTTACAAGATTGCTTTGAACAGGAAACAAATTATTACATTAAAAAGAAACTGGTGATGACCGATAAACAATGGAATCCATCATCTGATATAATTGATAGTTATTTTATTTGTAAATATGGATATGAACAGGAGAAAAAAAATGAGTGTATCTAAATGGTTTGCAAGTCTGTTTGGTTTTGGTACTAAAGCAGAAGCACAAGAAATTAATGAAACAGTGAAAAAGGATGTTGAAATGCTTAAGAAAAGTTCTCAATGTGGTTGTGGTCGTAGTCCAACAGGTTCATGTTTAGGTCTTCATAAACTTTCAGAAGAAGAGTGGGCAACACACGAAGTAAACCCAAACAGAATTATACCTCCAGTAGTTGAAGCTAAGCCGGAGGTAGAAGAAGCTGCACCAGCAGTTGAAGCTCCTAAGGTTGTTAAAGCACCTAAAGCTACTAAAACTTCAAAGAAGACTGCAGATGTAAGCGCACCTAAGAAGTCAAGAGCAAAGAAAGCAAATGCTTCCTAATAACGAACTTAGAGTGTGCAGTGAGCTAGGTAGCAATGTTCCTGTAGTAATAGGTAATTGTCCAAGTTGTGGTTCAGGTGATAGATCATTAATTCTTATTGATTTTGTTCCTAATGGGCTACAGCCAGAACACAGCACACTCTATTTTAAATGTATAAGTTGTACTACAATTACACAAAAGAAAATTATTGAAGTAGCAGAATAGTGATAAAGGAATAAATTATGGGTAAGAAAACATCAAGAGCCAAATATTCTTCTAAAGGTCAAAGAGACAGTATTTCTAAAGATACTGTAAGGGCTATGCGTGCTGATCGTTCAGAGTTAGATAAGATTCTTAACAAGCTTAATGCATGGGCTGTTGGTAAGAAAGTTATGGTAACTATTCCTAATCCAAATAAAAATGAAACTAACAAGCGTTTTATTCGCGTAGAAGGTACTCATTCTGCTGCTTTCGGTCCATGGAAGAGACCAGATAAGGATATGGGTATTAGGATGACTTCAAATGATTAATGTCTACGGTAAACACGACTGTACATATTGTGCAGCTGCTAAAAATCTTTTAGATAGTAAAAATATTCCATACAACTATTTTAATGTAGGTGAAGATGTGGGGATAGATTTTGTTATAGAAACTTTCCCAGGTGTTCGCACAGTGCCTATTGTTCAAGTTAACGGTAAGCATATCGGTGGTTATGATGAATTGAGAGAATATCTAGAGGAGATTTCCGGTGGACATGCAGACCATATCTAAATCAAACCTTATGAATATGCTACATGGTGGTATAATTAGCGTCAAATTTACTAAAAAAGATGGCTCTGAGCGTACTATGCGATGTACTTTAAATGAGGCTTATATTAAGCCTTATGAAAAAAAGACTGATAAAGAGAAAACTGTAAATGATAATTCAGTTTCAGTCTGGGATATAGAAAACGACAGCTGGAGATCGTTCCGTTTAGATTCAATACTAGAGATTTATAAATAAAGTCAGTAGCGTTTTTTGACTGAGGTTTATATGTCTGATCCCTTAACATCGTCGCTTATGACGAAAATGATTACTGGTTTAGCTGGTCTGGTAGGCGGAGTGTCATTTATGGCGTTTTTTAGACCTAATAATGTTTGGGATGCATCTGTTAGATCTGGTTTGAGTGTTATAACTGCTATTGTTTTTGCTCCTATTATTATAGAATGGTTGAATTTATATTCTACAACCGATAATATAGTAGCAATATCAGTGGCTTGTGGTTTTTGCTCATGGAGTATTTTATCACTAGCAGCACATCTTCTAATTGGTGTACAGGATGAAAAAGTTTCATTGAAACTTCCTAGTTTTATAGTGCGTGAAGAAAAAAAAGATTAATTATTAATTTGTGAGTTATTTGTTATGGAAAAGAATGAACTGAATAAGAACGCCAGAGGCGGTTCTGAGCTTATGCAAGAACGTCTCTATAGAGATCTTCCAGCAGATCTTTTAGAAAAATTTCAAATTATTTTATCTAGAGTCAGAGACGTTAGCTCTGATAAGCGTAAGATTCTTTGGCTCCATGATCTTCCAAATGACCCAGAATCACAACACCTAAAAGAAGCTAGTAGCCGTCAGAGATTTAATAAGATTGTTTGTGTATCTAATTGGCAGATGCAATTATATAATCTCATACTAGGTGTACCATATCAAGATTGTATGGTAATTAAAAATGCTATTGAGCCTATCGATATTGATGTAAAAGAATATGACGGTACAGTACGTTTAATTTATCATACTACACCGCATCGCGGATTAGAAATTCTAGTTCCAGTATTTGAAGAACTATGTAATATTTTTGATAATATACATTTAGATGTATATTCTAGCTTTAGTGTTTATGGTTGGGAACAACGCGATGAGCAATATAAAGCTCTTTTTGATCGTTGTAGAGCTCATCCTAAGATTACATACCATGGTGGTGTATCCAACCAGGAAGTTAGAGAAGCTCTTAAGAAGTCTCACATTTATGCTTATCCATGCATATGGCCAGAAACAAGCTGTATATCTGTTGTAGAAGCTATGTCTGCTAAAAATTTAGTAGTATGCCCTAACTTTGCTGCTCTTCCAGAGACTTGCGCTAACTTTGCTATGATGTACCCATGGAATGAAAATCCTAATGCACATGCAGTTCTATTTGCAAATACGTTAGATAATGCTATCAGAACTATTATTAAGAATAAAGGTTCAACAGACCCTTATCTAGATTTTCAAAAGCAATACTTTGATTATTTCTACAATTGGGAAATAAGAAAAGGAGAGTGGTTAGCTCTCCTTTCGGCATTAGCTGATGCAGAACCTGCTCAACCACAAAATAACGATACTTTGATTTATAGAACTTCTTAATATTTAACTTCTATATACATTAACTGCATCCCAATTCCTTTCACCATAAATTACAAGCGTGCATGCTGATGGTGGAATTGAATCATCTATATTTTTTAACTTAATCGGATTATAGACAACCAATGGTGCTTCTGTCACTCTAATTGGTACTAAACGATCTTCTATGCTTGGATCATGTGACATCCAAGACATTTCAGGCATATACATAAAATATTGTTTTTTCATAGCAGATCCTTTATTAATCACAAGATGACCAACGACTACAAGAAGCGTAATGCTTATCTTCTATAATGGTTGCTTTTGCACGACCATTATACCCCATTTCCCAGGCATCTGAATACTCTTTACAATACTGCCTGCACTCATCAACTGTATCAAAAGGTCCTACGTAGTATTCTATAATACCACCATAGGTTTTTTGATCATACACACCTAATGTTTTACCATTTTTGGAAACATTATAATTGAGCTGCATATTACTTTACCAATACTGAACGGATAAACCCGTCTTTATCGACATTCTGAGATTTAAGCTTCCAACCTTCTTCAACGAGAAGGTTGATGCGCTTCCAAGAATATTTTCTATTCTTACTCGTTACAACATATTGTTCTGGATAAAGTTGCTGCATTTTAAAATAATCCTCAGAAAAAGCTGATACACGACCACCCATATTAAGCTCCTTATTTTTTACCAACATAAGACATAACGTAAGTTTCAGACCCATCAGGGTGCTTATGAGAACGAACAACAGCCCAGCCACGTCGCTGATGATCACGTAGCTTACGAGTAACGTAAGCTTTCTGTCCAGTAAACACGGTAGTCATATTTCCCGTAAATGCCACAGTCATTTTTATCTCCATTCCTTATATTATTATAATCGTATATTTTTATTAAAAAATCAACAGGTTTTTTTAAAAAAACACCGTTGAAATCATTGAGTTTTTCTTAATAAAATATCCAATGTTTTCAATGAGTTAAAAAATCCAATGATTTCAACGGTGTTTTTCTGTTGCTTTTATTATAAAACTATTATATTATTAAGTATAAGCAAAGGAGAGTAAAAATGTCTAAATATAAATCTAAATTTTTCACTCAACTAATACCTTCAACTCCAAAAAATACAGATTTTCTTATAGATATTTTAGAACAAATTTTAGAATCAGATACTCTTTCTCAAGCACAAAAAAACCAATTAGAATATATTTTAGATTCATCATTTAACCAGGTAGAAGTTTTACCTAAAAAAGATTATATAATAAACATGCCTTTTTCAGAATTCTTTTTTGAAAATTGCCCTTCTTTATCTCAACCTAAAACTAACATAAACTAAAAGGTTAAAAATGAATCAAGAATTACGAGAAGCATTAGATGATGCAGATAAATGGTACGAGCTGTATCTTGGTCAAAAGTTTGCTAATGAACTTCTGGTAAAAGAAATTAATCAGCTTAAAGCTGAACTGTTGAGATCTGAACAACACTATCTTATAGCGGCAGAGATGCTAGAACAAGAATCTAATCGAAGGAATTTGGTAAATGGCTAAAAGTCTCCTCAGCACTAAAGCTCTTAAAAAGAAAGCTCCTCGTAAGACGAAGAGTGAAAATTATTTGGTTAATTGGAAGTATCTTGGAGAAGAGCCAAAGAACGTTTCTTTTAATACAGTTGACTTGCTAAAAGCTTTTAACTGGTATAACGTTATGGCTGAAAAAGATGATGTTCGCCAGTATCTCAAAGATTATTTTAAGTCAGATAAAAACATGGTCAAACTGATTGACCGTATACCGGATAATCGTCTCCCCACAACAGCTGCCTGGTTATGTCGCATTGCTGTTAATCAAAATCGTGATCTTGAACCTAATGATTGGGTACGTGTTAACGAGGATATTAAAATCGCAGCAAAATATGTAGAAGATGTTAAAGAAGAGAATACAAAACCAGCTGCAGTTAAACCTTCTATTCAGGATCGCGTAAGAGAGCGTGTATCTGATATTATAGGTGATGTAGAAGCTCTCATCGATAAGGGTGAGAAGTTTAATATGTATGAATGGTTGCAGAAGAATGAAATTCCTGCTATGCATTCTAACAAGATTGCAGATTTTTATCAACCATTAATGGAAGAGTATCTTAATGTTCTTAATGGTGATAAAGAAGGTTATGAGCACTTCTCTAAGAAACAAATGCAGGAAAAATATCAAACAGTAAGCGATATGTTAAATGACTGTCGTCGTTTCTCAGGCAATGTTAAAAAAGCACGCGCACCCCGTAAGAAGAAAGCGCCTACTACAGAGAAGCTTCTCAAGAACTTTACATATCTAAAGGCATTCAATGAGTATAAATTACAATCGATTGACCCAGCAACGATTATTGGCGCTCAAGAACTTTGGACTTACGATACTAAGTATAGTAAGCTCACGGTATTTCGTGCTAGGGGCCCTGCAGGGCTTACTATTAAGCGCACTGCTATTGATGGTTATGATGTCGACCAATCACTAACGAAAAAGATTGGTCGAAAGACAGAAGAAACGTTAAAGAAAGTTCTTACTGGTGGTAAGATCGTTCTCCGTAAACTTATGGATGAAATTAATGTTCAACCTACCAATTTTTCAGATCGGATAAATAATAATACCATCCTCTGCAAAGTTGTGAGGTAACAATGACTGATAACGTAATACAATTTCCTACTAGAAATACAGATAAATTTTTTCCAACTAATGCTGAAGAATCAATAGATCATATCGAATTAATACGTAAAGACTACTGTGATGAGGTTGCCGATGATGCTGTAGAAGCAGTATTTGCAGTATTATCATCATACGGACTACAAGTAAAGCCAGGTGAATCATCCATTAAAAATATTGTCTTTATGGAAGAGGCTATAAAATCTTTGTTATATTCAATTAAAAACGTACCACACACTTTCCAAGAAATAGCCGAAACTTGTGTCACTATAGATGGTGAAGCAAGAGAAGAGATGGAAAGATTAATAGAAGAAACTACTCAATAACAGGTGTTTTATGAGCGATATTTTAGAGAGTCAATTAGATACTTTACTTAATCAGTGTCTTGACCCAGCACAAAGCAATGAATCAATAAGATGGTTATTCAGTCAGGCTACATCAGCTGCTTTAAAAACCAGACATGTATCTTTTGACAAATTTATTAAAATGGGTAATTTTAATTATACCGATATATTAAATGAAATAGTTCCAGAAGATTGGAATGATAATACAAACCGCCAAAATAATACTGATAGAGTACAGACAGAAAGTATTACATTAAGAAAAGCAAAAAATATTGACGGTATTACTGACCTTAATTATAATCAAGACGTAAGAACAACTAAAGTAGGTTTAGATCATTATCCTAAAACTCTTCAATTTTTAAACAATTTTGCATTGAAACAAGGTGCAGGTAAGTTAGAAAGAGCTATGATCGTTAATTTAAAGCCTCATAGTGAAATTAGTTTACATTTTGATAGCGGATTATATTATCTTTTTAGAGATAGATATCATTTTATATTAAAGTCTAATGGCAGTGTTATGCAAGTTCATGATGAGCAATCAACATGGAATGAAGGTGAAGTATGGTGGTTTCAAAACAAATTAATGCATCAGGCATATAATAATTCCGACGAGGATCGTATTCACATTATTTTTGATGTTCTTCCTTACAATAATATCGGTATGGTTACTAATGTTAGAAGAAAAACCTATGGCAATTTTGGTGTAAAGCAAGATATTATTGAAAATTATTAAAAACCAGTTGATTAATTAATCTATACATATTATATTAATAGTACAGATTAATGTGGAACATTTAAAATGATTTTGGTAGATTTTAATCAGGTCATGATTTCCAACCTGATGATGCAATTAGGAAATCATACAAACATCCCTATCGAAGAGGGACTGTTTAGACACATGGTAATTAATTCTCTCCGTACTTACAAAACTAAATTTGGTAAAGACTACGGAGAGATTATTATTGCTTGTGATGATAAAAATTATTGGCGTAAGCAAGTATTTCCTTACTATAAAGCAAATCGTAAAAAGAACCGTGATGCCTCAGAGATAGACTGGGTAAACGTATTTGAGTGCTTTAATAAAGTAAAGCAGGAAATTAAAGAAAATTTTCCTTACAGAGTTATTCAAGTGGAATCAGCGGAAGCTGATGATATCATTGCAACATTAGTTCTACAAAACGGTTCTGATGTTTTAAATTATGGTGAGAGTATTCTTATACTTTCTGGTGATAAAGATTTTATTCAGCTGCAGACGTTTGGTAATGTTAAGCAATATGATCCTGTAAGAAAAAAATGGATCTCTCACAATGATCCTAAAAAATATCTTTTTGAGCAGATCTTAAAAGGTGATACTGGTGATGGTGTTCCCAACGTTCTTAGTAGCGATAATGTATTTGTTACTAATGGTAGACAGCGCCCTCTTACACAAAAAAAGATAGATAAAATTTATAGTGATGGTGGAATGCTTTTAGACCCTCAAGCAGATCGTAATTTTCTTCGTAACAAGCAAATGATCGATTTGACTATGATTCCAGAAAATATTAAAAATGAAGTAATTAATAAATATAATGAGGAATCAGGAAAAGATCGCAGTAAATTGTTTAATTATTTTATAGAACATAAGTTAAAACTTCTTATGGAAAACATTGGTGAATTTTAATATGAGTACACTATTTAAAATGAATTCTGTTGCTAAGGTATTGCAACAGATAAATGACTTAGATGACAAGAAACAAATTATCGAGTCATTAAGAGTAAATGGGCATCCAGTATTGATGAATATTCTTAAATACATGTTTGATCCGTCCATTAAATTTCTTCTTCCAGAAGGTAGACCTCCTTTTAAAGTAAATATGTATGATGAACCTAAAGCTTTATTAAATGAAGCTAGGAGATTATATTTGTTTATAGAAGGTGGTAATCCTAATTTGAAACCAATCCGTAGAGAACAAATTTTTATTGAAATTCTACAAATGGTAAGCCCTGCTGATGCAGACTTACTTATTGCTATGAAAGATAAAAAATCACCTTATAAGAATATTACTAAAGCTGTCGTTAAAGAAGCATTTCCAGGGTTAATTAGCGAAAATGAACAAGTCAAATAAATTTCAAAAGTTTGATTTTAAACCATCTAAAAAAAGAAACGGATACATCGATGAAGAGAATATATCATTCAAAGATGTTAAAAGAGATAAACACCAGAAGCAATATCGCAATTATGATAATGCTTTAAGATCAAAAAATTTAGATCGCCTTCTTTCATACGACGAAGAATAATTACATGGAAAATTTTTTATTTGCAATTGGTTACACTTGTATCTTGGCTGTTATTTCTTATTACTATTGGATTGAAGGTAATAAAAGAGGTATTAGTGAGACAGTTCATATTATTATGCAACACGAACCTGAAGCTTTAATGAGAATGAGACCGAAACTTAAGGAGATGCTAAATGTCACAACAACAGATGTTGAACAGTAACCCGTCAGATTCTACCAAGATTATTGACGAATATTATAACCCAAAAAATCTTTCAGAAAAAGCATATCTTCAAGATTTAGTAGAAGAAGAGATGCGCGCCAAAGGCATGGATCCCCTAAATAAAGATGACGTTCAAAAGTACTGGGCGTCTAAGGGTATACATTTTAATGGCTAATTATACATTCTATAATAAGACTACTAAAAAAGTATCTATTATTAATATGCCTATGGATGAGTTAGATTCATTTAAAGAGGCAAACCCTCATTTAGAACAACAAATCACCGTTCCTAATATTGCAGACCCAACCAGATTAGGCCTTCATAAGCCTGATTCTGGCTTTCGTGATGTTCTAAAGCGTATTAAAAAGGCAAGCGGTAAAAGGAGCACTATTAATACATGGTAAAATAAGAGAGGCCTACATGCAAGCATTATCTCGCGCTGAAAAAAGATTAATGAAACAACAAAAGCGTCAGGAGCAACAAAAACAAAGAAATAGCCTCGAACTAAAAACAATACAACCTAAGACAAAGAACCAGGAGTTAATTTTTAAAGAATTTATTAACGGTAAGAATCTTTTAATCCACGGTCTTCCAGGTACAGGTAAATCATTTTTATCATTGTATTTGGCATTGTCAGATATTGAAGAATATAGAGACTATAATAGTGTTACGATCATTAGATCGGTTGTTCCATCAAGAGATATGGGATTCCTTCCAGGGTCCATTGCAGATAAAGCTAAAATTTATGAAGCCCCTTATAAATCTATCTGTGCCGAACTTTACGGTAGAGGGGATGCTTACGAAATTCTAAAAAACAAAAATACCATTTATTTTGAAACATCTTCTTTCCTAAGAGGTATGACTCTAGACAATACAATCATTATTGTTGATGAGTGTCAAAACATGACATATTCAGAATTATGTACTATTATTACTAGAGCAGGAAATAACTGTAAGATTATTTTCTGTGGCGATTATAGACAAACTGATTTAAAATGGGATGATGAGAAGTCTGGTATTTTCCAATTTATGAAAATTCTTCACAAAATGAATAAGTATTTTTCATGTATTGAATTAGTAGAAGATGATATTGTTAGATCAGGTTTAGTTAAAGATTTTATTATTAAGAAGACACAAATTGAAAATAATTTCAGAGTTCCAGTCAGAGCTGCCGGCTCTTTTAGCCCAACGCAAGCGCTTCACTCACCTCCCCCAAAAGATCCTTAATTCAACTGAGGTGTTAGAACAAGTAAATACAGACACCGGTAGGTACTATAAAACACCTACCGGTGAACTCTATCCATCAGTAACAACAGTAACAGGATTAATGGGCGCAGATGCAATTAAACAATGGCGAGATAGAGTCGGTGATGAAGAAGCAAATAGAGTTAGCAGCCAAGCAGCTACTCGAGGTACACGCATTCATCAACTCTGCGAAAACTATCTCAATAATGATAACATCGATACCTCTAAATATACTTTCGATGATGTTGAAAACTTCAGATTACTTAAACAGCAACTTGACACAAACATCGACAACATCCACCTACAAGAAGTAAGATTGTATTCAGATTATCTTAAGATGGCTGGTACAGTAGACTGTATTGCAGAATGGAAAGGTAAGTTGGCTATCATAGATTTTAAGACAGCGAGAAAGCCAAAGAATAAAGAATACATTCTTAATTATTTTTGTCAGGCTACAGCATATGCTATTATGTACGAAGAGAGATTTAGTATCCCAGTAAGTAGAATAGTTATTCTTATTTCAGTAGATGATGAAGAGCCTCAGATTTTTGAAGACCGTAGAGATAATTATATTAAACCGTTATTAGATATTAGAGAAAAATATATATTAAAATTTGGAGTGTAAAATGCAATTCTCTGATGATGAAATAAAAGAAATGAGATCAATATTATATAATTATATAAATGATAACTGTATAATAAGAAGACCGCCAGGTGATAGAAATTTTGTTTTACTAACACATAGTGGTGATCGTTACATATGGCAATTTTATTTACGTAAAATGCTGTTTAATAGTAAATTTCTCACATACACAGGTATGCTTTTTTGGTCAAAGTACGCAGAAGAATTTAAAAAATCACCTTTTCAAATAGCAGGTTTAGAAACCGGATCAACACCTCTTATAGTTGGTCTAGCTATGACCGCCCCTTCTTTTGGTATTAACGTAAATGCTTTTTCTATAAGAAAAGACAGAAAAACTTACGGTACTCTTAATAGGATGGAAGGTATAGTTACTGATGAGCCTGTCATGCTAGTAGACGATTTATGTAATTCTAAAAACACAATGTTTTTAGCTAAAAAATATTGTGAAGAGGAAGATCTTAAAATTTACAATAAAGCTTTTACAGTCGTAAATAAAAACATTTTAAAAACTGACTCAACTGAGTTTGACAAATATATAGGTGAGACACTTCCGGTAGATTCATTATTTTATATTAATGAATTTGATTTAGAATATCTAGATTATTTCGATAAGAAAAATAATATTGGAGAGTAATAATGAAAAAACCTTTAGATGATATTAAAGTTAATAAAGTAAATGTTCCTAATATTAAAAAAGATCCTAATTTAAATTCTATGAAAATGAAACAAAATTTTAATGTAAAGAGTTCTAAAAATTTTACAGGTAAAAGTAGAGGCAGATAAAATGTTTGGTCTATTTGGTAAAGGTAAGACTGTCTCAAAGTCTAGATCATCCAAAGTTGTTAAAACTAAATCCGGTTCTTCTACATTTACTAAATATAAATCTTCTAATGGTAAAACCAAATGGGTTAAGTCAGGTGGCACGGGTAGTTTTAAGCACCGCAAGAAAAAATAACAGTTGATTTCTACTTTATAATATAGTATAAATATAATGCTGATGTTGTTGACATCTAGTAGAATAGACATTCTGGACGCGGGGGCAGTACCCGCCGCCTCCACCATAGATACACAAACATCCTGCGAGATTGTTGCTTTAGGGTAGGGTGACAAGAAATAGAACAGCAACTAATACTTGTTTTATTTGTGTATCTTTGATGGGGGCGCACTAAGGTGTGTTCCATAATATACATGAGGGTTGAAGTTCCTAGTTGTTCGGCGGTAGCGGGACATTCCAGCTTTGGGTGTATATCATATGGGGGCGAAATAGGATCGACAGGTGTAGTAAAGACAAGATCGAGACTGAGGCAAAAAAAACTAAATGGCATGTTAAAAGCATCCAACGACAACGTTCCTTACTCAGCAATGAAAATTGCTGCTTAAGAATTGAGTCTGGGGTATGAGCTCCACCCTATTAAATAACGGGCTCACTACACTTTAAACACAAACACAACACATAGGAGACTAAAATGACAAAGACACCTTTTGAAATCAGATTTGATTTAATTCAATATGCACGTGGACAATTAAGCGATACTTATTATGCTGCCATGGAACGCATTAGAGAAACTACAGCAGAACATTCTATAGAACGCACAGCTGCTATTAATGCATTATCTTACCCTACTAATGAGCAAATTATGGCTTTAGCAAATGAGCTAAAAGTTTTTATTGATAGTAAGTAACAACATATAAAGTGGAGGGTACCCCCCTCCACTCCCCATTAAGGAATAAAAATGGTAAAAATTAAAACTAACGAAGATTTTATTCGTGAGATAGAAAATATTGTCAAGACTAAAAATATTGAATTTTTTGAAGCAGTATTATATTATTGTGAAGTAAACAATGTAGAAGTAGAAGTTGCTGCTTCACTAGTAAAGCAAAGTAGTGCATTAAAAGCTAAAATTCAATTTGAAGCTGAAAACCTTAATCTTATGAAGAAGACAGCACGACTTCCAATATGACACCTTTTGAGGCTTATAAATTATACAATGCCGTCTCTATGCATTTTACCACAGAAAGCTACGACTACTTCAAGTATAACGGGAAAGTCCGTGCAGACGAACATACATTTGAAACCCGCAAAGACAAATATATGTTCTATAAACTTTCTAAGCATCCCGATCCCATCACCTTCCTTGTCGCAAATTTCGCTGAAGGTAAAAAAATATGGGTCGGAGATTTATTCAGCCAAGATAAAGATCTGGCCTATAATGAGTATCTTAGAAGAAAACAATCATTAACCTATATCTTTGAAACAGATATAGATAATCTACTAGAAGATTTTGATAAGAATTTTGAAGTACCTGACGATGGTGATTATCCATACTTACTTAAGCTTCTTACCAGAAAAAAGATAGCCAAAGAATCATTTATTATAATTAATGACTGTGTGAGATTCTTTGGTTCTTGGAATAAAAAAATTGCAGATCCTGTACTCTGGCCACAGATTGCATTGAACTGTAAAAAATTATTTCCATTTATGTCCTATGATAAGGATAAATATTGTGGGATTTTGAGAAGCAAATTCTCTTGATTTCATATACATCGTAAACTACAATTAATATATCGTATACATCGTAACACATCGGAGAAATAATATGGCTACTAATTTTGACGCAATGAAGCAGAACCGCAAAGCTAATTTTGAAAAGCTCACATCAGAGCTAAACAAGCTTAATCAAGGTTCATCACAAAATCAGGATAATTCAAACAATGACGAACGCCTCTGGAAACCAGATGTCGACAAAGCCGGCAATGGTTATGCAATCATCCGTTTTCTTCCCGCTCCAGTTGGAGAAGAGGTACCTTTCGTACGCATTTGGGACCATGGGTTTCAAGGTCCTGGAGGTTGGTATATCGAAAAGAGTCTTAACTCACTCGGCAAACCAGATCCAGTCTCAGAGTACAACTCAAAGCTCTGGAACTCCGGTATTGAGGCTAATAAAGAGTTAGTTCGTAAGCAGAAGCGCCGTCTTTCATATTACAGCAACATTTATGTTGTTAAGGATCCTACCCGTCCAGAAAACGAAGGTAAGGTATTCTTGTTTAAGTATGGCAAGAAAATCTTTGATAAGCTTAACGAAGCAATGTATCCTCAATTTGCTGATGAGAAGGCAATTAACCCGTTCGATCTCTGGGAAGGTGCTAACTTTAAGCTTAAGATCCGTCAGGTAGAGGGCTATCGTAACTACGATAAGTCTGAATTAGATACACCAGCACCAATGCTTCCTGACGATGATGATATGGAAAAAGTTTGGAAGAGTGAATACTCACTTCAAGAACTACTTGATCCAAAGCACTTTAAGTCGTACGAAGAATTAAAGATGCGTCTTGAAAAAGCTCTTGGTACTGCTACCGAATCTTCTAATTCAAAGTCATCACATATGAATGATGAAGATGAAGCATTCCCGGTACCACAGAAAGCTGTACCTGCTAAGGAAACTCCTAAAGCATCTGCACCTTGGGATGATGATGAGGATGAGGATCTTAGCTTCTTTAAGAAGTTAGCTTCTTCAGATTAAAAGACGCCAGCACCAAACATGTCCCCGTAAAGGGTTCTATCAATATGTGACGGAACAGGAGCGGTCATGACCGCTCCTGAAGTTCTAGGTGGAGGAGGCGGAGATGCACCTGCACTTGGAGCAGCGTTATTGTTATTGTTTATTACTACTGGTGCTTGAGCAGGAGCAGCATTTTGAACTGCCATTTGAGATGACTGTTGATTTAAAGTAGAAGCAGAATTATTAGGTACTGGTGTTACACTCACTCCACTCTTATCTAAAGTAATATTGCCTGCAGGTGTTACGCTATTTTCTGCTTGAGTTATTATTTTAGTTGCTTCATTTTCGTTACCATTTTTAATATAGTCTAAGACAGTTTTATATAATTTATCATTTATTGTACCAGCTGTATGCATAGTTTCTAATCTATTAGTTAAATCTTCAGCAATCATCGGATCAATGCTAGTATTATTAGAAGAACTTTTTACTCCAGGTGCATAAGGCGTTGTACTTTTTACATTAGGTGTGGTTTCTGCAGGTTTATTATTAGTTTCTGCAGATTTATTATTATCTACAGCAGCATTTATTAATTTTTTAGCTTGATCTATATTACCGTCTCGTATAAGCTGTTTGGCTTTTTTAGCATCATCTGGAAGAATAGTACCTTTCTTTACATATTGATCGATTAGATTTAACATATCAACAATATTTTCAGATGATTTATCATAAGGTGATAGTGCTTTACTGCTTGTATTTGCAGCAGCAGGTGAAGGCGCAGCAGCTGGTGGGGGAGCATAAAGAGCAGCAGTAAACTGTTCTTCTGTTATTTCACCTTTTTTTAATTTTTGTTGTAGTACTTTTTGAGATAAACCAGCATACGGAACTGGCGGTGGTGGAGGTGGTGTTGATGAGGCAGCTTTTTCTCCGGAAGAACTTCCAAATACAGCGTTCCAAGCACCCTTTAGCGCATCAGGAATAGTACTACCCACTAAATCCATTAACTTACCAGGTATTGATGTAAAGAATCCATAAATTGTGTTTATGACACTCTTTACCATATTTGCAATTCCGTCAATTAAATCATCAAAAGATTTTTGAAAAGAAAAAGAATCTAAAGCTTTAGATGCACTATCCCATCCAAATAATTCTAACATCCATGATACGAAATCTTTAATTAAGTCTAATGGTGCTGCAATTAATGAGTCAAATAGACCTTTAACAGCGCCTCCAATAGCGCCAACAATACCACCTTCTTTATAACCTTCGATTGCACCTGTGATTGCTTCATATGCGCCTTGAATTGCCATAACAATCCATCCTATCGGCTCCATCCACTTAAGTGCAAATGAAAATACACCGACAAGTTTCTCAAGAAAAGGCATAAATTTTCCTATTGTACCAGCAAACTCTCCAGCACCTTCAACTAAACTTCCAATATACTTAAATGCAGATACGAACGGTTCTACTACCGCTTTTAATAATTCACCTGTTTTTGCAAATATATCAGATAAGAATGTGCCTACTTTTTCTAGTGGAGCTAAAAAGTCTTTAACTGCATCAACAATAGTAGTAAATACTTTACCTATTTTACCAGCAACACCTTCACCAGAAAAAATAGATTTAAACATACCAATAGCATCTTCGGCTACTGTACCAAGACCTTTAAATAATTTTTCAAATGTAGAAGCTAAAAATTTACCAAATTCTTCTAGAGGTCTTAAATAACCTTTTAGAAACCCTAGTATTCCTCCAAGTGTTGCAGCAAGTGCAAGCCCAACACCTTTTAATATACCCAACCAATCGGTACCACCAGCACCTTTATCTGAACCAGATTTTCCTCCAGAAGAAGAACCTAAGATACTAGCGTTTAATTGTTTTAATAAATCATTAGTCATTCTAGTCTGACCAATAAATTCTTGAGTCTGTCTATCAACAGCTGCATTGATATCGTCAAGTTTAGAATTACCGCTTTGAATAGCACTTAAAACATTACTTTCAATAGATATCATTTGAGTTAGTATACCAGCTAGACCTGAAATACCTCCACCAGATCCACCACCGGAACTGCTTCCTGAAGAAGATCCTCCACCTTTATTACTACCACCACCTCTACCAGAAGTAGCAGCGTATCCTGCAGCTCCAGCTTCAATAAAAGGGGCGACACCTAATTCTTCCACAGTACCTTTAGCAATAAGTCCGCCTAAACCTAAAGCACCAGCAGCTCCTATTTTTAAAGCTCCTTTAACACCTTTACGTAGCATAGAATCAGTTTTACCTAACATCCCTGGTTTACTATTAGGAGCATTTTTTACTTTTTCTACAACAGGGCTGGTTTTTTTTGGTTCTGAAGCTGGCTGACTACCTAATTCAGCTGCAGCTTGTTCTCTGCCTTTACCACCGCCTTTTTGAGCAATAGTTCTAAGAATATCTTCACCGGTTTCTTTAGCCATTTACTTTTTATTTTCTTCTTCTATTTGTTTTAAATGCATTAATAAAAGTTCTACGAAAAGATCTCTTTCATAAGGATACATTTCATATACCTCTGTCATAGAATATTTATGGTGTTGTACTAAAGAAAATATAGTTTGATAATAGACCGAGATATTACTATATCCGGTCAAGACATAAAAAAACTATTTAATCCTTTGAGTACTACTTCTTTTTCTATACCTTGTTTGTTCTTTACTATTGCTTTATGTTCTAAAACTGGCATAGTATCGAAGAATTTTTTAATCTCATTCATGCTTTCCATTGGAAGATTATCGATAAACTCGATCAATTCTTCTCTAGTAAATTCACTATAAACAGTATCATTATCAAAAATCTTATCTATACAGTTTATTAAAACTTCTATTACAGAATCTTCAGCTTCTAATTCAACATTTTTAACATCTTTAAGAGTAGGATATTTCATTACAATTCCAAGTTCATCATTTATCATAATCTTATTAGAATGATCTGGGTTGTTTTTTATTTCTACATCATCTAAATTTACTTGAAATTTAATTTCTTCTTCGCTTTCAGTATCGGTATAAATTAGATCAACAACTTCACCGATAGACTTTGATCTTAACTTTATAAAAAGATATTCTATATCAAAAGTTGCTAGTTTATCTACTTCTATAGGTTCAATAATACAATTTTGAATAATTTGTTTTACGGCAGAAAGCACATCTTCAGATTTATTAGATGATTTTGCCATAAGTAAAATTTTCTCTTCTTGAACTGTAAAAGGTCTTACATTTACAGCTTTTTTAAGAGAAGGGATAGTAAAACTATATGTTGGGTGTTTAATTTTAGGAAGTGCCATTTCAAAATATCCTTATAAAATAATTAAAAATAATTTAAGTATTGAGAATAATAATTAGTTTGTTGTTGAAGTTCTGCAGGCTGTACATACAGCAATTCTGTAGCTTTGCTTAAAGTAGCATCAACTCTTGATTGAGTGCTATCAATTGTGGATGCTCTTGCTTGTGATGCATCATTTGAAATATTAGGAGCCATAGTTGTAGAAGTCCAGTTAGTATAAGCAAAAGTAACTGGTATTCTTACTAATTCGTCCGATGACCCCCAGTTAAGACTTACGTCTCCTATAGAGATAGGAAATGCATCATAAAGCGTATAATTAACTATTATTTGACTATCTACATCTGGTTTAGAGGCAGGTCCTGTATTTTCTGCTCCTGCTAGATTAGTATATCCGTCACTTTTATCTTCTAGATGTAATATTTCTATAGTACTTCTATATTCTTTTGGATATGCAAATACATTAACACCTAAATTTTGAGCTACACCATAAGGATTATCAAAATTGTTAAAATTATAAACGCTCTGTATCCATTTATGAAAAAATCTTAATATGTTTCCATCAGTATCACTAAAGAATGACATCGGCATATCTGTAAAATTAGCAGAATGAGGTCTTTTTTCTACGTTACCAAATCCTGACATTTTGACATCATCGGTACCAAATGAAATACCTGGAAGCTGTGCTGATTCACAAAAAAATAGTAGATCCTGATTAGAATCACCTACTGCAGGAGGAGGGTGCATTCTTACTATAAATTTTGATGCTTTACTAATTCCTCCATTGGAACTAATAACAGCTAACATTTCATTAATGCTGAAGGCCATTTATCATTGCTCTTGAATCTTTATAAACTTGATTAACGTTTTGTTTTTGAAATCTTTGTAATGGTAAGAATAAAGCTATATCCCATTCATTAGCAGGTATTAATAAAAATTTTGTTTTTAAATGCCCGTACAAGTATCTTTTAACGCAAGGGTGAAAATATTTATACTTGGCTACTGAATTTAGTAAATTGTATGATGCTTTAATCCTGGTAGTTTCATCAAATTTAAGATTGGTAACCAAAGGATATAAATTATCCATTAACTTAGCTCTAAAATTTGGTGCAATATAATGTAGATTCATAGCAAGAAAGCCATCAGTATCGCTTTTAAACGGGAATATTAATGGAAATCGATCATAATAAGGTAATTCATTTTTTAACTTAGGATCATAACCAAACAAATACATAAAACCAGGTTTTATAGTTGTTCTATTATAATGAACATTATCAGTGATAATTTTACCCGGACTAATAGATTTTACTTGTTGAGCTTTTTCCCTATACCAATCATGGGCATTCATATCACCAGGCTTGTCAATACCTGTTCTTGTATTACTTAATATATCTGTAAAAATTGGCATTTTTAAAACTTATCTAAACCTAGTTCTTTTTCTGTTAGTACTTTAAATTGCCATTTTCTATCTAAACAATACTGCTCTGCGGCTTTCCATTTAGCGGTATTGACCCCGTATGTTTTTAATTCGTTAATATATCTTCTTGTTGCTTTTTCTTTTTTAACAGGAAGCCGAGTTTGAACATCTGGTTTTATTTCAATAATCATAGTATTTATGATTCCGTCTGAACCTTTAGTTCTTACCCAAAAATCAGGAAAATACCTATGAATTTTTTTATCTACCGGGCTAAAATATGGTATCGCTATTTCTTCTGATGCCCATTGTGTTACGCTTGGATGGGTATCTAAATACCTCATGAAACGAAGTTCCCACAAAGATCTATAAATGATGTTTGTAGGATTACCAGCATATTTGTCGGGATTGTGAGGTTTAAATCTACCTTTATAAGACATTCGCATTTACCACATAAATAATATTAAATATTTATAGGAATAAAAATGCCTCAATCAAATTTTATATATTCTTTCCCTGCTAAAGAACCTACATTCTATACTAGACTTTCTATGAGAAAATATGAAAGACCTAGACCAGGTAGTGGTATAAGTCAAAATCTTCAAGGTGTAATTAGATTACCAATGCCTACACAATTAATGGATGACTATAATATTAGAGTAAATGAAACTAAGTTTGGATTACTAGGTAATGTTAATAACTATCAAGAAACTTTAGCTGCAGGTAAAAGTGCAGCTGAAAATGCTATTAAAGAATTAAATTCTGGTGGTTCTATAATGTCACTTATGGGTACTATTGCGTTACAAGCAGCTGCTACACTTCCTGGAATATCTGATACACTTCCAGGTCAGCTAGCTCAACAACAAGCTGGTATGGTAAGAAACCCGCATATATCAACTGTATTTGAAGGTGTAAATCTCAAATCTTATTCATTTAGTTGGAGACTTTCACCTTCTAGTCCAGAAGAAGCATCCGGTATTAATTCAATGATAAACCATATCAAAGCATATATGCATCCTAAAATAATAGGTGGCGGGTTTGCTTTAGAGTACCCTTATCTTGCTAATTTAGATTTTGAAGTAGGTGATGTAGCATTTTCTCAACTTCCAAAAGTAAGAGATTCATTTATTACTAGATTGGACGTAAATACATCTGGCGGCGGTTCTCTTGCTTTTTATAGAGATGGTAACCCAGTAGCAATAGATATTGCTATGAATTTTCAAGAAATTGATATTCTTACTAGAGATGATTTTATTGATACTTCAAGAGGCCGTTAATGTCTATATTTAATTTTTATCCATATATTAATTATAATAATCAAAAAGCAAGATTTATAATTGGTAAAGCAGAAATTATAAAAAACAGTTTAAGTAATTACGGTAGTTTCTATACATACACTGTTTTAGACGGTGAAAGACCCGATACTGTTGCTTTTGATCAATACGGTGATTCTTCTTTAGACTGGGTAATATTATTAGTAAACAGTGTTTTAGACCCTTATTTTGATTGGCCTTTATCTTCTGAAAATTTTAATTATTACTTAGAAGACAAATACGGTACAGCTGCATATAAACTATCTTCTGTAAAAATACCATCCTCAATTGCTTATTACTATTATAAAGGCCTTGATACAGATTCTCCAGATATAATTAACTCTTATAATTATACTATGTCGCCGTTAACTTATGAAACTTTAGGTATGCCGGCAGGCTGGGTAGCAAAAAGCATATATGATGTAGAGAGTGAAATTAACGAAAGCAAAAGAGATATTAAATTATTAAGACCACAATATCTTGGTGATTTTCAACAACAATTAAAAGATCTTTTTATTAATGGCTAATCTTAATCCTTTAGAATTAAAAATAATTGATATTAAAATTGAAAAATTTAATAATCAAGATAGAATGAGTATTTTTCCTCAGTTTATCGAGTTATCAATTTACCAATCATTATTTGAACCTGTTATTAAAGCGGAATTAGTTATTAACGATACTATTGGTTTATTTGTTAATTACCCTTTTACTGGAGAAGAGCTAATTACTATTAATTACCAACATATTTCAAATCAAGGAAGCGATTATTCTGTAGATAGAATTACACCTAAACAATTACAGTTTATTATTAAAGGTGTAAGAAATATAGTAATGAGTGATAAAGCTAGATCTTTGATGTATATTGTTGATTTAGTGAGTGTTGAATTTTTACAAAATGTTAAAAAATATGTTTCACATGCTTTTAATGATCGTCTAGAAGATGCAGCTGAAAAAGTATATGAAGAATATATTGCAAACGATACTCAAATTAAATTTAAACAATCTAAAAATTTTAACAAAGAAAAATCTGTTAAAGTAAGACGCATAATAGTTCCTAATTTAAGACCTCTACAGGCTATTCAATGGTTAGCAAAACACGCAGTTTCCGCTGACTATGATAATAAATTTTTATATTTGTTCTATGAAAATTTTGACGGGTTTAATTTTACGACTATTCAGCAATTAATAAAAGATGCATTAGATAATAAAGATCTTCTTATTCAAAACAAATATCAATATGTTTCAGATAAAGAAATAGTACAAAATGATCCTGCTGATACTTCAGATCCAAATTCTGATTTGAGATTAATCACTAACGTAGTTACAAACAAAAGATTCTCTTCTATAGAAAAGATAGCAGGCGGGTATTATCAAAGTGAATTATTTGAAATTAATATGCTACAAAAATCTTATAATAGCGCCAATACAGAATTAGATCCAACTAATACTGGGCAGTATATGTTAGGTAAGAACCCTCTTAATACTACAGATTATATTAACTATGTTAAAAATCAAATAGATGGGGTTGAATATTCTAATAGAATAAGATATATTATTAACAACTATGAAGATACTGATACTGAAAATAGAGGGCAGCCTGATTATAGACTTAAATTTGGTCCTGCAACAAGATACCTATATGCGTTAAATCAAATAGATCTTAGTATTACTGTCCCTGCAAATATGGATTTAAATGTAGGGGATGTTATATATTGTATCATACCAGAAATGCATGGGTTTAATACAGTTTTACGTGATATATACATTAGTGGTTTTTTTATTATATCAGAAATTAAACATGTTCTTGGAGCAGGTAATAGGGCTGCAACAACAATGAGAATTTATAAAGACGGATATTCATCCGCAATTTTAGAAACTTCTGAGTATAATACTTCAACATTTACACCAAGAATATCAACAAGCGGTAAACTCGTAGGTACAGTATAATGATTTCCGACGATTTTTATGGTGACAGATATAGATGGTTTACTGGAGTTGTAAAGGATATTGCTGACGATAGAGCGCGCGTCAGAGTAAGAATATTTGGTATTCATCATACAGAAGATCTTACTAGAGTCTCTAATGGCGACTTACCTTGGGCGCTCGTGATGTACCCTACTACAGGCGGCCAAACTTCTGGTGGTACTGCAAGTCATAATTTAAAAGTGGGTACTTGGGTAGTAGGTTTTTTTGCTGATGGAGAAGATTCTCAACAACCTATAGTTATTGGGGTAATTAACGGAGGTAATGGGTCAGTAAATAATTCTCCTCAAGATGCTATTCAAAATTCACCTTATACTAATGGCTCAGTAAATTCTTCTGAGTCACAGCCTGCTACTGATACAGGAGCTGCCTCTACTACTCAACTATCAGGTAGTGATAATGCTAACAAAGCTTATAATTTTTTCTGGGAAAAACTTACTACAGAAAATTCATTTACTGGCGATAAAAAATGCATAGTTGCAGCTATTGTTGGTAATTTGCTAGTAGAGTCAGGTGATGGGTTAAATCCACAAGCGTATAATCCAAATGATCTTGGACAATCTTCTTACGGAATTGCTCAATGGAGAGCAGGTAAGTATGATAGAGCTACACCGATGTTTAGATTTTGTGGATTATCTTCTAACGTAGTACCACCTAACCTCCCTCCTCTTGAAAAACAATTGGATTTTATTTGGCATGAATTTCATACTACAGAAAAAGCTGCATATGGTAAAATATTAACTGCCACTAATATTCAAGATGCGGTAGTAGGTATTATAACATACGAAAGAGATGAATCATACAAGGGTAAAAATGGCGTAGATACATCTAATAGAACATACATAAGAAAACTTACAAAAGCGAGACAAGTTTTATCATCATTTTCTTATAGTGGAGGAGTATCATGAATAAAGTATCACCAACAGCTTTAGCATATAGTAAAAATTTATCTTTTGATTTTTCAAATACTCTTAGAGACTTTGAAGTAAACTTAGACGACTATAGTCAATATACCTATATTATAGATGTAGACGGAGAAGTTTATCAATCTGCACAAGCAGATGAAAATAGTGCAACCGTATTATTAGTAGGCGGCACAGATCTGTTTATAAACGAAAAAATGGAAAGACTTGGTTCAAGTTTCTTTGTTACTGAGCCTCAAAAAGTTACACTATATAAAGCATTAAAAGAATTATCAAAATTTTATGATTCTGCTCAAATAACAAGCAGTAATGATAAATTAGAAATATCATTAAACGCCCTTTACTCTAATTATTGTGGATAAAATATGTCTATTGATAAATTTACTACTGATCCGCAAAGAATAAAAAAATTTTTAGATTCTACAAAAGATGGTCAATCAAGATCTTTTGCACCACAAATGATAGGTGCAGGTGGTAATCATGCCCCTTATTATGAAGTGTCAGTAAAAGATAAACCAGGTATTGGGAGTGATCAAACTATAGTTCATACAGGGCCTGGTGCAGGTGTTATGGGAGGTATCGGGCACCCTACAGATCTTCAAGGATTTGTTTCTGCAACCGGTAATAAGATATTAATTGATAATACTTTTGGTTCTGATGTTATTACTATTCAACACCATTCAGGTGCTACCATTGCAATAGATGCTGATGGTTCTATTCATATGGTATCATCGGGCAAAAAAGGTGTTGGTGTAATTGCACCCGCTGGTGATTCTACTAACTATGCTCGTGGACATATGATACTAAAAGGTGATGGTAGAATTACAGTTGAAACTAATGGGGACTTAGATTTTAATGTTGGAGGCTCAGTAAACTTTCATGTAGGACACGATATGTCTTATCATGTTAAAGGTACCATTCAAGAAATTGCCGGTAGTAAAGTTACTGATATTGAAAAAGAAATGTCTACTATGATTGCTGGTGATAATAGAATTACAGTTGCAGGTAATATGCAAACACAAGTTGCCGGTACAAAAATAACAGATGTTGGTAAAGATATAACAATAAGAGCAGATGGTGCAATTTCTATTAACACACAACAAACTTTAAAAGCAATTGCTAAAGCATTAATTTCTATCGATACAAAAGATACTTATACTGTAACAGCTGCTAGTGATATGAAACAACAGTCTCAAGGTATTATTAGTATGATTGCAAAAGGCAATCTTAACCTTGAGACAAAAGGTAATTTTGCAACTAAATCAACTGGCACATCTAAAGTATCTTCAACAGGCGACTTGTCATTTAATACTTCAGGCGGTATGGGTGTATATGCATCTGGTGAAATTGCAATTAAAGGCTCAGATACTACTATTCAAACAAGCGGATCACCTAGTGTTGATACTGTATCAGATGCTGCAGATGCTGCAGATGCACCATTAGCACAATTTGTTCCAGCTAATACAATTATTGATAATGTTACTACTACACGTGTTGCACCAGATTTTCCTCATAATGCAAAACATATGTCTAAAGAAGAGTTTTCATTATATAAAAACGAAGGTGCAACTCCTAACCCTAAAGCAGAGGCGGCTGCTACTCCTAATTCTGGATCAGGTGTAAAACCAGAAATTAAAGATACAGGTATTACTGCAGAACCGGTTACACAAGGATCTTACGATAAGCCTGCAGGTAATGTTACTAATAATGGTAAAGCAGAACAAAATCCAATGCAAGTATCTTATTCAATTTATAATTCTAATGAAAAGATATCAAGACATATTACTATTGGTCAGGTATTAGGTCTAAGAGAAGTACCTCACGATCAACAAAAAGCGGTAATTGATGAAGCTAGAAATACTGCATGGAATCTTTTAGATCCTCTTATAGAACATTTTGGAAGTAGAATGCAGATTACATCATGGTATAGAAATAACTCTAGTAACCATATAAAAGGTGGCGCAGTAGATATCAGAGCTACTAATAAAAATGATGTTAATTTAACTGCAGAAATTGCAGCATATGTGAGAGACAACTTACCATATAATCAAGTATTTTTAGAAAAAAATGAATCACCAGGCATTCACTGTCATATTCAATCTGCTCAACCAGGGCAGCCTGGAGGAGGTATGGTATTTACTTGTGCTGATTCTAAATGTCATCAGAAAATATCTGGTCTACAATTATCATATGCAGTGGCGGCTCTAGAAGGGAGAAGTAACGTTGGGTAACGTACAATTTGATTCACAAGGTAATCCTACTTCAGCAAGCTCATCTCCTGCAATAAACAAAGATGTGATGGCTTTTATTCAGAAAAGTCTAATTCATCAACCTGGTGTTTATGGTAACCAGGAACATCAAAACTCTAATGTTGCCTTTAATAATGCAATTCAATCTTCTGTGCAAAAATCTGGTATTGCAAATGTATTAAAAAATAAAACTGCTCCTCAAAATTATGTTAGAACTCATGATAATTATATTTTAACTGAAAAAGAACATTATGCAATCAATAGTACATGTGATAGACTTTCACAAGAAGGTGTAGTTCCATTCGACACGCTTCAAAATTTCTTTTATATATTAGCGGGAACTGATTCTCTATCAGACTTAGAATATATTGGAGCTGTTACTGGTATAGATGAAATAAGTGACCAACAATACATAAGAAATATTACGGGTATTTGTTCTATCCCTACAATCTATAAAGTAGGTTATCTTTCACATGGTGTTGCATCTGTAAATCAAAGATACTCTGCACAATACTTAAGCTCTAGTCAGTATGATGATTACAGACAATCAAGCGGCGGTCTTACTTCATATACAGCAAATTATGCAGGCAATCTTGGTGTTATTGGGCAAGTAGCTTTAGGTATTGCATCCAATTTAATTGGTAATCAGACTGGTATTTTAGCTAATGCCCCTTCTTTAACATCATCATCAATTTATCAATCAGTAGGTGCACTCTCTAATTATGCAAGCGGTGAAACATTATCACCTACAACAATAAGTGCAGTATTAAATCCTACTGCAACTGCACAATCTACCGCTTTACAAGCCGGACCAAATGCAATAAACAGTTTGTTAAATATGTCACCTCTTGGTGGTGCTCTTTCTTCTTTTGGAGCACTAGGTGGTGTAGTTGCTGCTTCTCTATTAGGAGGAACTGGTGGGGGTGCATTAGGTGGGTTTATGTCGGGTGTAGTTATGGGTCAAAGACTAAAAACATCACAAATTGCTAACAACCCAATGCTTACTCCTCCATCTTACGCCGGAAGAAGTTTCTTTGGAGAAGCACCTGTATCTCTTCCTGCAACTGATCAGGTATTTTGTAGACGAGTAGGATCTTTTGGTAGCACTAACGGAGGATCCGGTGTAGTATCATTTAGTATGCAAAATTTTGCTTCTATGGGAGGAAGCATGAATTTATCTTCATTAGTATCCTCACTAGTTTTAGGAAGTTCTGAACCACCTCCAATGGGTACATTCATGGGTAATCATATTAGTAATACTACAGAAAATATTGCTAGTATATTAAATGTAAGTCCTTTCTCTAAAATAGAGCCTAGAAGATCAGATAACGCTATTCCGTTTTTATTAAGCATGAGTGCTGCTATTGTGGGTGAGAAGTTCTCTCCTTTTGGTTCTAAACCTATCACTGGAGGCTGGGCTTTAGCTGCTTCTGCAGCAAATGATATTCAAAAATATCAACCGCAATTCTTAGAAACATGTAAAACATCTCTATAAATAAAAATATGGCTACAGATGTTATTTTTAGAGATTTACCTATTAATTTTGATGTCCACCCTATAAAGGGTGACATGATAATGATTACTAATGAGCAAGCGGTAAAAAGATCAATTATTAATTTATTACTTACTAATCCGTATGAGAGATTTTTTACGCCTAATTTAGGGTCTGGAATCAGAGCTTCTTTATTTGAAAACTTAAATAAAGATTCAGAATATTTTTTAAGAGAGAAAATTACAGAAGTAATAAAAAACTATGAAAAAAGAGCTAATCTTTACAGTGTAAACGTAAAAGCTCTTCCAGATAGCAACACATATAATGTTACTATTGTATTTTTTATTACTAATTCAACACAACCAATTACACTTTCTGTTGTATTAAGAAGAGTACGTTAATGAGCAATCCTGGATTTTTAAATGTATCAGAATTAAGTTTTGATGGTATTAAAAATAATTTAAAACTATTCTTACAATCAAGACCGGAATTTTTAGATTATGATTTTGAAGGTTCTAATTTAAGTGCTCTTTTAGATATTATGTCATATAATACATATATGAATGCATATTATTTGAATATGGTAGGAAGCGAGTCATTTTTAGATTCTGCTCAAATTAAAAGTTCAATAGTATCTCATGCTAAAGAATTAAATTATATTCCTAGATCTAGATCTTCTTCTAAAGCAATTGTATCGTTTACTATTAACACAGGAGCTGATAATCCTCCGGTAGTAATTTTGCCTAAATTTTTTACTGTTAAAGCATCAGTTAATAATACTTCTATGGATTTTTCTACTGATGCATCAGTAACAATTTATCGTGGAGCAGATGGTTTATATACTAGTAATCCTGTGCCTGTTTATGAAGGTAAGATAGTAGATGAATTTTTTAGATATCCATATGATACTAAATTTATATTGCAATCATCTAATATAGATACATCAAGTATTTTAGTTAATGTTACTAATTCTTTAACTGATTATTCTAATACTAACTTTACATATACAGAATCAATAATTGGGTTAAACAGTACATCAACAGTATATTTTTTACAAGGTTATAATAATGATCAGTATGAAATAGTATTTGGTGATGGTGTATTTGGTAAAGCTTTATCTCCAGGCAATATTATAAAAGTTACTTATAGATCTACTAATGGTGAATTAGGCAATAAAGTATACGCTTTTAGCTCACCTAATAAAATTGATAACTATAGCGTGTCTGTTTCTACAAATGTGCCTGCTGCGTCTGGAACTGAAAGAGAAAGCGCCGACTCTATTAAATTTTATGCTCCTCGTCACTACACAACTCAAAATAGAGCAGTGACAAAAGATGATTACATAAATTTAATAAGAGAAAAATATCCTCAAATTATAGCCATTAATGTTTATGGTGGTGAAGAAACAATACCACCAGTTTATGGTAAAGCTATTATTAGTATGGTAGTTGGAGGAAGCAACCCTATTGTGCCTGATGATTTAAAAGCAGACATAGTTTCGTACTTACAAACTAAATCTTTTACTACACTACCAGTAATTGTTGATCCAGTATTCATTTATGCTGAAATTGTAGTTAATGTATATTATAATCCTTCACTCACTACTAAATCAGTTCAACAATTAAAAACTGATGTTCAAAAACAGATTAATCAATATCAAGTAGATTATCTTGCCGACTTTGGTGCAGATGTTAGAAAATCTAAACTTTCATCATACATTGATTCTGCTGACGCATCTATTGTAAGTGATGATCTTAATTTAAGAGCTATCTATAAAATTAAACCAAGAAGAACAGTACAAGAAATTTATGATTTTTCTTTTGAAAATGCTTTAAACAGACCAATCCAATATGCCTATAATAAAAAAGAAACACCAGTTATTGTAAGCTCAACTTTTTATTACGATAATAACGGTGTTCTGGTTACAAATGCGCAGCTTGCAGATGATGGTAATGGCACACTTATTACTTACTATACACTAAGTGATGGTACTAAAGTGATTCTTGATAGCGCAGCAGGCACAGTTAATTATGATACAGGTGAATTAAAATTTAATCTTACTGCTTATGATTATCCAGGTAATATTGACATTTTTGCTAAATTTTTAAATGCTGATATTATTGTTAAATCAAACAAATATCTCGAAATAGATTTTACTAAACTTCAAATTAATGTTCTTCCTTACGTTTACTAATGATTAATAAAATACAAAATATTGCCCCATTAATTCAAAAGCAGTTTCCTGCCTTCTATAATGAAGATGGGGCAAATTTTATTCAATTTGTTAAAGCTTATTATGAATGGTTAGATCAACAAGGTCCAATCTATAAAGCAAGAAGATTAGACAAATTTACTGATATTGATACTACATCTAATGATTTTATTCAATATTTTATTGACAAATACCTACACGGTATTCCAGCTAATATTTTAGCTAATAAAGCATTATTAGAAAAACATATTTTAGATCTTTATAGTTCTAAAGGAAGTGTTGAAGGTATTAAATTACTTTTTAGATTACTTTATAATTTAGATGCAAATGTTTATCTTCCCCAAAATGATATATTAAAAATATCAGATGGCAAATGGATAGTTAAAATATACTTAGAAGTAGAAGAAAAAAAATATAACTATACCTTTAATAAACAAACAATTAAAGGTACTACTTCTGGTGCAACGGCACATGTTTCTGATGCGGTTAAAATAAGTCAAGCAGATAAAATTAATCACCTCTTCTATATTACTAATGTAAAAGAAGGACCTACTGGTTCATTATTTGTGCCAGGAGAGTATATAACTTATGATGGTTTAAATATAAATGATGCTCCTAAACTTTTAGGGTCTGTGGCTACTACTGATGTGTTAGGTTCTACGGAAGGTAATAAAATTGGGGATATTTTTATTCCTTCCAATACAAATCAAAATATAGGTGAAGGATTAAAATTTGTAGTTTCCGGATTACAAGATGCAACAAAATCTAGAGGTATTATTACTTTCAAGTTAGTAGACGGTGGGCAAGGGTACACTTTACACTCTAATGTAAATATAAGTTACGGAACAGCAACTCAAGGAACAGGTGCAGGATTTGTTGTAAAATCTATTATAAACCCTCAACAGTTTAGATATAATTTAAATAAAATTAGTCATTCTTTAGATACTAATTTAAATGATAATTTTGGTGACCCATTGAACTCTTCCAATATTGATACTCTTTTAAATTCAGCTCTAACAGATGATGTTATAACAGTAGGTACTATTGGTAGTATAGGAAGCGTAACTTCTGGTAATAGAGCATACAACGGAACATTAAATGTCAGTGTGTACGAGCCAATTACTTATGGATATGGTGTTAAAGGATCTAATGGTGGTATATGGGGCGGCAATGCTGTAATAACTGGAAAACCTGCATCTGGTAATGGCATTATTTCTCAATTATCAGTTCTTTCTTCTGGATACAATTTTAATGAAGGAGATACTATAGAAATTGAAAATATAAATGATGGTACAAAAAATGCAGAAATTACACTTCATTTAGATGGTCAAGGAAAAGAAGAAGGGTTCTGGCAAAATAATGATGGATTTTTAAATTCAGATAAATTTATGCAAGATAACTTTTATTATCAAGTATATTCCTACGAGGTACAAGTAGAAAAATCTCTGGATAAATATATTGATATATTGAAGAAAGTAGTACATCCTATTGGAAATTTAATTTTTGCTAAGAATCTATATGTTGATAAAGATGTAAGCACTTTTACTAATCAATATGAAGCTATAGAAGTATATCACGGTATTTCATGGGAGAATGGTGTTTTACAAAACACTTATTAATATAAAACAACATGTCAAGTATTTTTACAAGAAATCTTAAATCAAAATTTACAGAAGAATTTATTAATGATGTAGCAAGCGCTAATTCAAATTATTATATTTGTTTTGGTAAAGTTGATTCTTGGGATGATGATCAAAATCCTCCTTTAGCAAATGGAAGTGTTTTTGCTTCTTTTTATGATGTGCAAAAAAATATTTTATACGGCAAGAAAGTCAGCGTATCTGATATTGCTTATATGGCAAAAAACATTCAATATGTTCCAGGCACAATATACGACTATTATGATGATAAAGACCCGGATCTTTATAATAAAAATTTCTACGTAATTAATCAATACGGAAGAGTATATAAGTGTTTGTTTAATAATTATGGAGCTCCTTCAACTACAGTTCCAAACATAACAAGTACTATAGGTGATTTTACAACTGCTGATGGTTATATTTGGAAATATCTTTTCTATGTGCCTACTACTTTTCAAAAGAAATTTAGTACAGATGAATATTTTGCAGCTAACACAGATCCTTCCGTACAGTTTCATTCAGAACCCGGAGCTATACATGTTATAGTTGTTGATAGCAGCGCAAACGGTTATATTCAGACATCAGGTTATGTACAAGAATATATCTCACCTACATTAGTGAGAATAGATACCGGTGCACTTCCAGTAAATGGTGCATATACTAATTCTGCTTTTTATGTAGTTTATGGTACCGGAGCTGGATCTATTTTAAAAATTTCAAACTATGTTGCTAATGAACAAGGTAATTTTGTTTACACCACTGATAATATACCTCAATTAGATACTACTTCTTTTTATAGTATTGTACCTTACGTAACAATTAATGGTGATGGTAACGGCTGTGCTGCAATACCAGTAGTTAATAATTTTACTTCATATATTGACTCTATTCAAGTTATTAATAGAGGCTCTAATTTTTCTTATGCTGATATAAGTGTAGAAGCAAATAGTGTTTTTGTTACCGGCAATACTGTTTTACATGCAATTATATCTCCACCAGGAGGTCATGGCTCTAATGTAGTTAAAGAATTAGGTTGTGATACTACAGGTATGTCTGTTTTTGTTGCTAATACCGATGGATTCCCTTCATGGGTTACCTATAGACAATTAAGCCTGCTTTACAATCCAATTTCAGCATCTAATAATAGTATATTTAATGATTCAGGGTTTAAAAATTATTATACTATGAACGTTACTATAAATAATTTGCCATTTCAACCTTTTGAAACTATTACAGGATTTTTAAGTGGAGCAACTGGTATAGTACTTTATTGTGATGATGGTCAAATGTTCGTTTATAACGTACAAGGCACATTTGCTGCTTTCGAATTAGTAACCGGTACATATTCCGGATATACTGCTTTAATTTCTACAATAATACCTCCGCAACTTACAATAAATACTGGAGAAATATTTTATTATAGAAATATAGAACCAATTACAAGAGATCCATTCTCTTCAGAACAAATTAAATTATTTTTTAAGGTTTAAGGATATAAAATGGCTGGACTAACAACAAATTTTAATGTTGCTCCTTTTTATGATGATTTTGACGAAGCAAACAATTATTATAGAATTCTTTTTAGACCAGCAACAGCAGTTCAAGCTCGTGAATTGACGCAATTGCAATCTATTTTGCAAACACAAATTGCAAGATTTGGAAATAGTATCTATAAAGATGGCTCTATTATTGAAGGCTGTAATTTTACATCTTATCCAAATATTAACCAAGTTAAATTTAAAGACAGTAATAATATTACATTAGATTTTACTACTATTACACCATCTTATCAAGATATCGCCGTTGATGCTAACAATACAACGTTTAATTCCTCTAATACATTTCTTTTAGTATCAAATACTAACGGACTACGTGCTTCTGTGTTTAGAGCTTTTACTGGTACCGAATTACAAGTACCTAATACTAATAGAGCATATGTTCAGTATTTAAATACAGGAAACAATGGTGCTACTGACTTTGGTCAAACATCACAGCAAATTGACGTCTACTCTTCTAATCAACCTAAGAATGGTTTACTTTCTGCAGACAATAAATTAGGTGTAGTATATACCCTCACTTCTAATTCTACCGTTAACGCTTTAGGTAAAGGTTATGGTATGAGAGTAGGTAAAGGTATTATTTACCAAAAAGGTTTCTTCTTAAGAACTCTTCCATCTAATTTTATTATTAAAGAACATGATTCTAATGCAGCCGGTATAGTGATTGGATTTGATACTTCAGAATATATTGTAACACCTTATGAAGATCCAGCATTATTTGATAATTCTCAAGGTAGCCCTAATTATGGTGCACCAGGAGCATTTAGATTAAAATTAACACCATCACCAATATTTTATGATTCATCTAATACATCTGTAGCAGTTCCAAATAACTTTATGACAATTGTAAGTTTCGATCAAGGTACTGGTCAATTTATTACTCAACAAAATACTGGATTAGCATTAAGCACGCTAGGCGATTTTATGGCTCAACGCATTAGTGAGATAAATGGTGATTTTATTGTTAAGCCTTTTGCTATTAATGTTGTTCCTCATGAAGCTAATACTTCTCTCATGTATTATACAGCATCACCTGGTATTGCCTATGTTGATGGGTATAGAGTGCAAATTAGAAATCAAGTTAGAACATTAGTTCCTAGAGGCATTAACGGTAAATCAATTACTGGAGATTCTATAATTTTATCAATGGGCAATTACTTCTTCTTACAAGAAGTAGTAGGAGCGTTAGATGTTCAAAATTTAGAAACTGTAACATTTTATGATACATTTCAAAATGCAATATCATTGAATCCCACTATTACATCTCCTGCAGGAACTGCACTAGGTAAAGCAAATATTAAAGCTTTTAAAATTTATTCTGGTATTAAAGGTACACCTTCTGCGGTTTATCAATTATTTGTTTTTAATATTCAATTAAACCCGGGTGTAAAACCAAGCTCTATTAAAAGCGTTTATGGTAATTCTTCTATTTTTGGAAAATTTTATGCAGATATTGTTCCTGATTCTTTAACTGGTTTATCTGTATTAAATGAAGCTTCTCTATCTGCACCTCTTTATAACATAGGGTTTACTGGTGTTAATTCGTTAAAGAATTTTGACGGTGTTAATGGAACGCAGTTTAACTATAGAACTGTATTAACTGGTTCACTTACACCGGAAACTGTTGCAGGTAATAGAATAAGTAAGGTAACATTTACAATTCCTGGGCCTGATGAATTTCCTTATGGTACAGGTTACTTAGATGATTTTACTTCTCAAGATCTTCAAATTATGTTTGGCCAAGATTCTTTAAGCAACACAGTTATTAATACTGCACAAATATTAGGCGATACCGGTAATACAATTACAAGTGCTGATGATTTTACTATTAGTCTCTACCCAGGTGCTACTATTGCAGTAACTAACACAATTACTAATTCTGTACAGTATGGAACTATTAGTAGTGTTAATTCAAGTAATTCTATTTCCTTATATACAAATATAACAAATGCTGGCAATCTTAGATTGCAACAATTTTTTAAGAAAGGTGAAGCAGTAAACTTCTACGGAAGCGGTAATACTATTCATCAAGATTCTTCAACATCAATTACAGCAACTATTGCTTTTGATCCAGCCTCACCATCTTATGTAATGTATGGGCAAATTCCACAAACTAGAACTGCTGCATTACCTATAAAAAAGAAAGTTCTTAAAAATCAACTAGTAAAAATTGATTGCGGTACTAATGATGGCGGTTTAACCGGTCCATGGACTTTAGGTATTTCTGATGCATTTAATATAGCTAATGTTTATATTGGTACATCATACAGCACTGATAATCCTGATCAAAAAAACTGGTTTACTTTAGATACAGGTCAAAGAGACGGATATTATTCAAATGCTAGATTAAGTTTAAAACCGCAATACAAAAATGCATTAACTTCTCTTTCTAAACTATTAGTACAAGTTGACTGTTTTTATCCTAATACATCATCAACCGAGGCTGGATTCTTTAGTAAAGATTCTTACCCTATAGATGACTATAATCCATCAACTAATGCAAATGCTATTGCAACTGCTCAAATTCCTATCTATACAGATTCTTCTAATTTAACTTATGATTTAAGAAACCATATAGATATTAGACCGGTAATGTCAAATACTGCAGTTTATACAAGTATAGTAAGCTTAGCAACCGAAAATCCAATATTAAATACTAATACTTTCTTTACTTCTAATAACGTTACTATAGATCCAGATTCTAAATTTTCGTTTAATGTAAATTATTTTCTTCCTAGAATAGATTTATTAGTAATAGATAAAAACGGTAAATTAATAGCTAAATTAGGTACAGTATCAAATGATCCTCAACCGCCTGCCCTAAATAATTCAGGGTTAAGTATTGCACAAATTTATGTTCCACCTTATCCTTCTTTAACATTCCCAGAAGCACAGTAAAAAATGTCATATAATAGACCAGATCTTGCAGTAAAAGTAAATATTCAAACTATTAAAGGCTATACTATGAAAGAAATTGGGAATTTAGATTCCCGTATTTCTAGACTTGAATATTATACTGTACTTAACGCCTTAGAAACTTCTGCTAATCAAAAATCAGTATCTAATAATGTCACTGGTCAGCAAAGATTTAAAAACGGTATTTTTGCCGATCCTTTCAATGATTTTTCATTAAGTGACGTAAATGATCCAGAATTTAGAATAGCTATTGATTCAAGTCAAGGCAATTTAAGACCTTTATTTTCTCAGCAATATGGTCTTTATTTGTTTGTAGGATTGGCAAGCTCAGGTTATAAAATGCAAGGCCGAATGGCCATGATTGATTATGACGAGGAGCAAGTTATTGCTAATCCAGCTGCTTCAAACTATAGAAACCCCATAGAAAATTTCTTTTCCTTTACTGGGCAAGTTACATTATTTCCTAATTTTGATAATGCTGTTAGCGTAACATCTAATCCAGTACCGCAAAATATAACAGTTGATTTATCTTCAGGGTATAAAAATTTACTTTCTACTGGTTCTATTCAAACACACCAAGATATAAGTTCTGTAGCAGCTGCACCCACTCTAGTTTCATCTACGTCAACTACTAATTATTGGTCTCAAACAACTACTACTACCTCTTCTGATTTAACTGTAGGAAGTCAAAGCAGCACTCAAGATTTAGGAAGTGTAGTAACCGATGTTAGTATATTAGAATATATGAATCAAAATATTATTATGGGTATTATTTTTGGTGTTAAACCTAACACTATACTATACGCGTTTTTTGATACTCAACCTGTAGGCCAGTATATTACTCCTGCATTAGTAAATCAAAAATATCAAGATGCTAAAGGAGATTTTAATTCTCAATCATTTAACCTTTTAGGCACTGGAAGAACTACACCTATTTTAGTTAAAAACGGAAACTTAGGAGACCCTATAGTTTCAAATGAAAACGGTAAAGCTTATTTCTTCTTTTATTTACCGGCGAATACTTTTAGAACTGGTACAAAACAAATTTATTTTTCAGATCAACCAAATTATTCATTAGCATCGACTTCAAAAACTACTGCTGTTGGTACCTACACCGGACAATCTTTATCATATACTACAAAGCCGCAATCATTTACTGCTATTGAACCTGTATTTTCTAAACAAACTACAACAACAGAAACTTCTTCGGGATATACTACTGCCGTACCGCAGCCACCTCCTCCACCTCCGCCACCAATACCTAATCCTACTCCATCACCACCATGGCCAGTATATGTTCCAGCTCCACCTCCACCACCACCGGGCCCACCATATCCATGGCCAACATACGTTACACCAACACCTCCACCTCCACCACCACCACCACCTCCTCCACCGGTTCCACAACCTGATCCGCAACCTACTCCGGTAATAAGTTACGATTATGGTGTTGATACTGGCTATGACGGCGGCGGTGACGGCGGAGGCGCATCTGCAGGTTGTGGTAATAGTTCAGATTCCGGTGAAGGATGTGGAACATCTGCAGAGTAATATATATTAATGAGATTAAGTAATTAACAGGGAATAAAAAATGGCTACTGACGCCTTACTGCAAACATTTCAAATGAACTATTCAACATCTCCTAATATACCGGGGACGTATCTTACTAGTTTGGGTGTTTTTTTTAAAAATAAAAGTGAAACATTTGGCATCGCTTGCGTTATATACGGAACAACTAATGGATACCCAGACTCTAGTAAAAATTTAGGTTCTGGATACCTAACACCTGATCAAATAATTACTAGCGACGATTCTAGCGCTGAATCTAAGTTTTTATTTAGTACTCCTATTATGATTCAAAATGATCAATTGTATGCGTTTGCACTTTTACCAGATGCAGGAAGCCCTGATTTTGATGTTTTTACATCAGAATTAGGAGGAACAGATTTATTAACTGGTAATTTAATTTCTACTCAACCGTATTCTGGAACATTATTTACTACTTCAAACCAAACAACATTTGTTCCTAACGTTACTACTGAAATTAAATTTAATTTATATAGAGCTAAATTTAAATACAATCAAGCTACTTTAGTATTCCGTAATCAGAATATAGATAACCTAACTCTAGAAGGTTATAAACGCTATAGCACTTCTATACCATTACAGATCGGTGATGAAGTGTATGCAGTAAATACAAGTACCGGTGAATTATTAACTAATACTGCCATATATCCGTATGGTAAAATATTTACAGCTGATGAATTATCACAAGAAGTGCAGTTAATTAATACTACTGGTAATTTTAACGTAGAAAATTACCCTATGTTAAAAATATTTAGATCTCCAGAACCTGGTAATACATCATACCTTACTAGTAATGATTATTTAATAGCTACTGCAAATTTACAATCTATTGATAATATAAGCTATCATTCTTTAGTACCTAAATTTGTAGTTACTGAGCCTGCAGGCTCTTCAGTTACTATGAATTATCAGGGAACCTCTAATACTCTAAATGGAAGCGTAAAAGATATTTCTGCATTAGCAGTTCATAATGAACAAAGATATGACTTTACTGATTATGAAAGATCTCTGCTTTCCTATTCTAATGAAAGACATAGAATATTTGGTTCATATGGAGCAAATGGAACAGGTACTGTTATAATTAACATGTATTCTTCTTCTCCTTATTCATCACCTGTTTTAGATACATTAACTAAAAGAGTTAATTATATTTCTAATCAAATAAATAATTTAGCAGATAATGAAGATACTATTTACGGTGATGCACTTAATAAGTATATCTCACAACCAGTAGTTATGAATATAACTGCAGAAGATTTAAGATTCTACTTAATTGGATATCGCCCTCTAGGGACTAATATTAATGTTTATGCAAGATTTAGAAATAATCATGATTCTTCTCTATTAAAAGATAATCCATGGAGTCAATTATATCTAGATCCAACACAAACAAATCTTTATAGTTCTTCTAAGGATCAAACAGATTACCAAGAGTATAATTATTATATACCTGTCGGTAACACGGTCGCTAATCAAACAATTGCCTATATGGATCCTCACTCACAACCACAAGCAAATACTCTAACTTATTTTGGTACTAGTGGTGCTCAATATGATGGTTTTGATAGTTTCCAAATAAAAGTTGTTCTTTTATCTGATGATCAAATTAAATATCCAACCCTTAAATCAATATCAGCAATTGCATTGTTACAATAATGGCAGACAGTAATTTTATACTTCAAAAAGGTAATAGAGGTGCCGCAATAAACAATAATAGAGAATCTTATGGTTCCTATTATAGACAAAGAAATTTGATGGCTAAAAATTTAGCACAAGGTGAGCAAATAGAAAACTTGCAAAATCAAATTAATCAGATTCAAGAAGATCAAATACAAATAAAAGAATTGTTGTTACAACTACTAGAAAAAAGCAAATGACAGTACAAATAGCTCCTATTACCCAAACTACAGATACTTTTGGACAATGGTTAGAAAAAACTAATCAGTTAATTACTGCAGTTAATAATTATGTTGTTTCTGTTAACTCAAATACTGCAGTAGGCAATGCTGATATATCCGGCAAATTGAGCGCTATTCAATTTGTTGCAAATAGTGATGGTGGATTTTATGCAGGTATTAGTTCTGCAAATGCTACTTTAGATACTACGTCTTTGTTGTTTAGAACATCATTAACTTCTAATGCAATTATCACAGCAAGCGGTATGTTAATTAATGATAGTACACTATATGCTGGTTCTGTAATGACTATGGGTAATACAGTAATTCATAGTGCTAATATTTCTGTAGATAATCTTTATTTGTCGACATTTGCTAATGTTGGTAATACATTCTTAACTACTAGTAGCATTTATTCAGATTTAGTAAACACTCAAATATTTTATGCAAGTGCAAATGGAACGTTTGGTGATAATGAAGCTAACACGTACATAGATAGATATGGTGTTATTGTATATTCACAGCCTACTGGTACTTATACTGTAAATACTATAATAACTTCAACATCTGTTTCTTCTGTAGATGTTATCGCAAACACAGTACATGTAGACAATATTATTTCTCGCACACCAGGGCTACCTTTCCATATTAAAGGTAATATTGAGTTTCAAGGTGCTAACAACTACTTTGATTTAGGATTAAATTCTAACGGCGATATTAATATTATTAACGGTGCAAGACTTCATGTTATTACTTCTGATCCAATAAGTGCACAACCTCCTAATAGCAACACATCTATTTTACTTGATAGCAATAACAATAAGCTAATTCAATTTAGAAATTCTGCTGACTCTGGTCAATATAGCGGATTGGTGTTCAGTGATAGTAAGCAAGGTGGCTACGTTGTTTACAACTCACCTGGCGGATCTTCTGGTGCAAATAGCGATTGGATGTCTTTAGGTTCTTACAATGGGTTTAAATTTGGTATTGGGCATGATGATACTAGAGATGGTATTGCATTTAAAGGTCAAATAGCAACTACTATTGACACTCATGGTATTGAAATAAGAAGCCAAAATGGTGGTCCAAATCTAAGAATGAGAGATTCTTCTGCTGGTGTACTAGCATTTTATGATCCGGCGGATACAACAAGTTCCGGTACATACAACTATAATATCACTATGGCAGACGGAGAGATGGATTTCAATTTCTCCAGTACAAATTCACCATATGATACCGGTGATACACAGATGATATTATATGATACTGGAGACTTAACTGTTTATAATTCTTTAGGTGTCGGTACCGATGCAACTGGTAATGATGGTGATATTGCTGCAAACACAATTATACTAACAGGTACAGCAACAATTGCAAAAGGATTAAATGTAACTGGTAATACAGGTATAAATGGATCTGCATTTGTTAATTTTGATATTACTGCTGGCGGGACTATAGCTGCTGGTAATCAAATAAGAGCCGCGCAAGATATTATTGCATTTACTAGTTCTGATAGAACATTAAAGACTAATATTGTAAATATTCCAGATGCCTTAAACAAAGTAAGTCAAATTAACGGTGTAGAATTTGACTGGACTGATGAGCATATTGTAAAATATGGTGGTATTGATAACTATTTTAACCGTAAGCATGACGTTGGTGTAATAGCTCAAGAAGTAGAAGCAGTACTTCCAGAAGTTGTAGCAACAAGAAGCGATGGCACTAAAGCAGTTAAATATGATAGAATTGTTGCACTTTTAATTGAAGCAGTAAAAGAGCTTAAAGCAGAAGTAGATAGATTAAAAAATGTCAGCACAAAATAACCTTACTATAGATAAAGGCACTGACTTTATCTACAATATACATTTAATAGATTCTTCTGGGGTACCTGTTGACATTTCTGATTTTACAGGAAACTCTCAAATGAGAACATCCTATTCGTCCAATGTGCATGTAACATTGGACGTTGCAATATCAACAGCTAATAATGGGCTTATAACTCTATCAATGAATTCTGAAACTTCTAGCACACTTACTGCGTCTAGATATCTCTATGATTTAACACTAACAAGTAGTAACAATGTAGTTTCCAGATTAATGGAAGGCTTTGTTACTATTAATCCTAGTGTAACGCGTTAAACGCGGTAAATATAAGATCCTGTATGATCACACATTATTGATGTATCAGCATAGATTTTAAACCTTTTTTCTTTACACATTCTAGCAAAGTATAGATCTTCTGAGAATGTGTGAGCATGATCTAATGCTGACTTATACACAAACTGCGGATAACCAATCTCAGTAAGCACATGCTGTTTAATAAGAGCGCAACCAAAACCAACAGCCCCAACTTCTACTAAACCTTTGTCTTTTATTTTCTCATAAGGTATATGAGTATAGCCACCAAGCTCATTTGATTCAAAAATCTCTAGGGTATGCTGACCTTGTATTCGTTGAATATAAAGACCAGATACTACATCAACATCATGGCTTAATAGTTTAACTAAAGTATCTGGTGCAAATGAAATATCAGAATCAACTGCAAACAAATAATCATACCCTTTAACAACCCAGTCAGCAATCAAGTTACGTACTTGATCTACCTGATATCCGTAAAAGAATTGAAAGTAAGTTTCATATCCAGCTGGTACAATCAAATCATAAATGGCTTTAAACGTAGACGCTTCTATATTTCTAGCTGTTGGAATTGCGATTAAAATCTTTTTTTTTATCATATTGTTTAACTTTTCTGTTGTATTATAAGCAATGATATCTTTTGTAGGAACCATTTCAACATTCAACGGACGAGGCGTCGAATTTACTTCTACTTTATTGATCTGTATTTTTTTATCACCAGCTATCTTACTAGCATTCTTATTCTGAATCTCACCATTTACTTTATAATCATTCAATGGATTCTTATCATTATAAAGCATAACAATATCAGAAACTACTGCAATCTTATTAGGATCAGCTTGTTCTAATATATTATAAAATGTTGCATTATCACCACCTGCCTTAAACCATTCACCGTTTTCATCTTTAAATACAGAATCATCTTCAATGTTATGAACTAGTTCAGATCTAAAAACTCTGAGATGCGGATAAGGCATTCCCCAATTAAACTTATACTGACGATATGCCTTCTGATCCTTTACCCATTGCGGATATGGTTGTGACTGTAGCGGGATGTTATCAACCTCCGACCAGCAACTGCCATAAGCATATTCTGTCTTATTATCTGCAAACAAGTTATTATACATGTTAAAGATATTTGGATCGTTAACTAGAGCATCATCCCCATCAAGGAGTACTACAATACTATCCTTAGGTACATCACGTTTAATATTTACTATTTGATTGTATACTGCACCACGGTTTACTGGATTATCTACAACAGTAAAATGTTTAATTAAATTAGGATATCTACCTTTAATATATTGTACTACCAAATCTAAACTACTATCATTACTACAATCATTTATAAGATGCATATGCCAGTTATTATAGTTTTGTGATGCAACTGAATCAATACATCTAATTAAATAATCAAATGCATTATAGAAAGGCGTGATTACATGGATTCGTTTTTCTTCCGGTAATTTATATGTATTCCATTCTTCTGGATTACTAAAACGTCTTCCAAATACTTTATGAACACGATCATTAATGAAAGATACTTTACGATACTCTTCTACAGGTAGATACAATCCAAGCTTCTTAAAGAGGTGTTGTTTCCATTGTAGTGCAACCGTATCCCATCCTGCAATCTCTTTTACAATATTACATGCAAACATTTTTTGTTGATGTAAGTAAGTATTATGATAAGCATCAAAAGCCATACGAGCAAATCTATCTGCTTGTTGAGCTACATCAATATTAGGAAAAAGACCATTAGGCTCGATTGCATAATCAATATGGTAACAAGCAGACTCAACTGCTGTCTCTTCTAATGCACCAAACCTATTAGTTAAAAGAGGTGTATTATAGTATAGAGATTCTAAAGCTGAAATACCGAATGTTTCAGGGAACCCTGCAGGAAAAATAAAAAATGACGCTTTCTGAAATAATTCTGCTACTTGCTTTTGAGGAATAATACCAGTAAAAGAAACATCCAATTCTTTATACTTTTTATCCTGAGCCAGTTCTTCTAGCTCTTTTTGTTGTTGATCTGGTTCTGAAGTAGAACTGAATCTATAGTAACCACCAGCAACAACCAATTTAGCATCTGGAATATTACGCTTTACTAAAGGCCATACATTTGCAAGTAAAGGTTTAAGACCCTTAGAGACTGCTGCAACATAAACAAATAAATTACGATCTTTCTGAAAAATATCTGTATTTTCAAAATACTTTACTATGCCGTTTCTTGTCTGGAATACTTTATTTTTTAATACCTCAAAATTGCGGCGATTACCACCATGCCAGCAATTAGTCACATATGCTGTATGAAAATCTGATAAAGTAAACATCTCATTAATATGGTTATTTAACAATAACGTCTCTACATGAGGGTCACCCCATATAAAGGTATCATGCATCCATAAAACTTTATGTTTACTTACACGTCTAACTTTATCGAAAATTTGATAAGGATATTTTGTAGAATTTTCAATTTGAGACTGAAGAGGAATCGGCACAAAAGGTGTAATACAACGTAACGATACCATAACATCATAATAATCATTACATTTTGCTAAAGTACTAATATGTCTATATTCGACTCTATCATAAACACCAGGTTTACAGTCGATATCATTGCAATCATTATAAATAGTAACTTGAAAGCCAATTTGTGCCAGCTCTCTAGCCATAAGAGCACATGCTGACTCAGAACCACCTAACGCTCGTTTTTTAATGGTATCTCCGTCATAAACCAAGCCAATAGAATCAATTATTACAATAGACGGATTGCTCATATTTTAACCTCAATAAATACATTGTATACTACTAATATATATTATCTTAATTAATTAGGCAACATATGTCATCAGATATTTTAAATCAGCATCTAATCGGTAATGGAAGTAACACTCAATTCACCTTATTAGAAGCTGTTGCCAATACTAGCTCTATTCTAGTAACTATCAACGGTCTAGTATCAGATCCTGACAGAGATTATACGGTTTCAGATAATTTATTATTATTTAATACCGCTCCATATAGTACTTCAGATATTGAAATTAGATATTTACCTGTAGTTCCCGTAGGATATACTGGGTCTGCAGGTGAACCTGCTGGTTACACTGGTTCTGCAGGACCAGTAGGAGCTCCTTCAGATATTCAGACTATAGTAGCTACTGGTTCATCTTATTACACTTTAACATCTACTCCTAATTCTTCTAAAAATATATTAGTATCTGTAAATGGACTCTTACAGGTTCCAGAAGCTGATTATACTGTTTCTGGTTCTACTATTAATTTTAATACTATACCAGTAGAATTATCTGACATTGAAATAATTTATTTTGGTAATGTTGTAGGTTATAGAGGTTCTGCAGGGTTTCAAGGTTCTGTCGGATTTACAGGTTCTATTGGTTACAGTGGTAATGATGGATACACTGGTTCGATTGGTTACACAGGTTCTATAGGTGGTGCAGGTCCAGCTGGTTACACAGGTTCTGGTGGTGTAGCAGCCCCATCTGGTTTTCAAACATTTTTAACAGATAATAGAACTTCTTATCCTATTGATAGGGTAGTAGCATCATCTAAAGATATCTTAGTTTCCGTTAACGGGTTAATACAAGTACCTGACGCAGACTATATTGTTGTTGGTTCTAATATTAACTTTATAACAAAACCAAGTAATAATTCTGATGTAGAAATTTTATACTTTGATGTTGCAGGGTTTATTGGTTCTACTGGTTATCTTGGTTCAACTGGGTTTAAAGGTTCTTCCGGTGACAACGGCTTACCAGGTTTCGTAGGATCCCAAGGTTATACAGGCTCTTCTGGTTTTGTCGGTTCTATGGGGTATGTTGGTTCTGGTGGTGTTGCCGCACCTTCAGAAATACAAACTATAGTTGCTGATGGTTCTAGTACATATACTTTAACAAGATATGTTGTTGATCCTAAACATATTTTTGTTATCGTTAACGGTCTTATTCAGATTGCAGATAGAGATTATACTGCAGCTGCAACTACCCTTACTTTCTATAATCCTCCTAATAATACTTCTGAAATTGAAATAATTTATTTTGAAGAAGCATTAGGATATCGAGGTTCTGTAGGTTATGCAGGTTCTGCAGGTACACCTGGAGGATCTACTGGTTATACTGGTTCTAGAGGAACTGACGGTTCCTTTGGATATACGGGTTCTACTGGTTATGTTGGTTCTGCTGGTGTTGGAGCTCCTTCTTCATATCAAATTTTATATGCAAATGGCTCTAATACAGTATTTACGTTAACATCTTCTGTTGATGCAGCTAAAAATATCCTTGTTTCTGTTAACGGTCTATTACAAATACCAGATACCGATTATACTGTATCCGGAACAACTATTTTATTTACTAATCCACCTAGTGATACTTCTCATATTGAAGTTTTATATTTTGATGTTTCTGGATATAGAGGTTCCACTGGTTATATGGGATCTAAAGGTGATCCTGGCGGTGATACTGGTTATACTGGCTCTATAGGTCCAAAAGGTGATATTGGTCCATTAGGTTATACTGGTTCTGTTGGATTTGGTTACACAGGTTCTGCAGGCCCTGTAGGTGCACCAACAAATTATCAAACTATTGTTACAACATTTAATCAATCAACTTATAGTTTAAATCAAGATGTTGCACAAGCAGTAAGTATAATCGTTACTATAAACGGTCTTGTTCAAGTACCAGATCAAGACTATACCCTTCCTACTTCTAATACAATTACATTTACCAATACTCCAAATCCTAATTCTGATGTTGAAATTTTATATTTTTCTGCATCAGGATTTACTGGATCAAGAGGTGCAGTAGGCTATCTAGGTTCAGTAGGTTATCAAGGTACTGTTGGTTTTAGCGGGTCGGCTGGTATTACTGGTTATATGGGATCTGCAGGGTCTGGGTTTACTGGCTCTATAGGTTATTCAGGATCTACAGGGTTTGCAGGATCTAGAGGAAGTTTAGGTTATACCGGCTCTATTGGTATTGGATACACAGGTTCAGTTGGTTCTGGTTATACTGGTTCTACTGGTGCTGGGTATACCGGCTCTATCGGTTCATTAGGTTATACTGGTTCACAAGGATTTCAAGGTCTTACTGGTTATAGAGGTTCTACTGGTAGTACTGGTTTTGTAGGTTCTATTGGTTTAACAGGATCTATAGGTTATACAGGCTCTACTGGTGCCGGATTTGTTGGTTCTAGAGGTTTTGTTGGTTCTATTGGTTCACTAGGTTACACCGGATCTATTGGATTTACAGGTTCTATTGGTTATTCTGGTTCTAGAGGTGATATTGGTTTCTCTGGTTCAATAGGCTCGTTAGGTTATACAGGTTCTATTGGTATTGGATATACCGGTTCTACAGGAGCCCCTGGTGGTATTACGTATAACTATAGATTCATTAATACACCTGTTGTTACTCCTGCATTTACTCAACAAGGTTATGCAGTTTTTAGTGCAACATCAAATGCTATTTACGTTACATCTGCTGACCTAGCAGGAGCAAATACTGCATACTTTATAGAGTATGCATTAAAATCAGTTAATAATAGTATAAAAGGGTTTGTAACTTTATCAAGAGCTTCGACACCTTATGATGTTACAATATATTCAACTAACACTGCTATCTATTTCCCTTATCCTGCAGTACCTGCATTTCATAAAATATATCTTTCTTATCTGTCTGGTAATACTACACCTTACTTAGACAATGAAATAATTAACATTTCATTTACGTTAACTGGAAGTCAAGGACCTAAAGGTGATAAGGGCGATATTGGTTATACTGGTTCTGCAGGTCCAGCTGGTCCTTCTGGTGCATTTGCTGGTATGGGTTATACCGGTTCTATTGGTTCATTGGGTTATTCTGGATCTATTGGATATACTGGTTCTATAGGTATACAAGGTTCAATTGGCCCACAAGGCTACACAGGCTCTGTTGCTAACCCATCAGCTCCTGTAAGACAGAACTTTAACGGTGACGGTGTAACTAACACATACAGTATTGATATCGGTCAAAACGTTAACGGTTATACACCTTATCAATTAGACGTTTATATTAACGGTGTAAAACTCTTTAACGGTATAGATGTCGATGTATCATCTGGTAATACCATACACTTTATTACCCCACCGAGAAAAGATGATAATATCGAAGTTGTAGGGTCATATATTTTCTCTACAAACCCAGATAGTGCAGCATTATTTGGACCTAGAGGTTATACTGGGTCTGCTGGTCCACCTAACGGATATCAAGGATCTTTAGGTGAAACTGGCTATGTAGGTTCTAGAGGTTATACAGGTTCAACACCTAATCCTTCTGCACCTGTAAGACAAAATTTTAACGGTGATGGTACAACCAATACTTACTATATTGATATTGGTCAGAATGTAAATGGTTATACACCTTATCAGCTAGATGTTTATGTCAACGGTGTTAAGCTTTTCAATGGTATTGATGTTGATGTATCTTCTGGTAACTCTATTCATTTTATTACACCACCTAGAATAAACGATAACATTGAAATAGTTGGATCTTATATCTTTTCAACTAATCCAGACAGTGCTGCATTGTTTGGTCCAAGAGGGTATACTGGATCTCAAGGTCCACCAAACGGGTATCAAGGTTCTATTGGTGACATTGGTTATACTGGTTCTAGAGGCGATACTGGGTTTTCTGGTTCTGCTGGTACTATTGGTTACTCTGGTTCTGGTGTAAGTTTTAGAAGTTACTATAATAATACTACAAATTACTATATTAATGATTTAGTAGAAGAAGATGGTGCCACTTACATTGCTATTGCACCTAGTATAGGAGAAGATCCTAAAACTAGCAACACATACTGGCAATTATTTGCTAGCAAAGGATATCAAGGTTCTAGAGGTTATACAGGTTCTACTCCTAACCCATCGTCTCCTGTAAGACAAAACTTTAACGGTGATGGTGTTTCTAGAACTTATTATATTGATATTGGGCAAAATGTCAATGGTTATACTCCTTACGAGTTAGATGTATTCGTAAACGGTATTAAATTGTTTAACGGTCTTGATGTTGATGTATCATCTGGTAATGCTATTCACTTTGTAATACCGCCGAGAATAAACGATAATATCGAAGTAGTAGGGTCATATATTTTCTCTACTAATCCTGATCAAAATGCATTATTTGGGCCAAGAGGTTATACTGGTTCAGCAGGATTAAACGGGGCTGGTAATTCATTTACTAAAATTGTTGTTAGCGGTCAACCAGATTTAGTAGCATTAGAAGCAGATACTCTTCAAATAGTTGCTGGTGATAATATAGTTATATCAACTAACAATATTAATTCACCTAAAACTTTAACAATTTCTACATCACTGCCATCTGGTGCATCTGGTTATACAGGTTCGCAAGGTATAACGGGTTATATAGGTTCTATAGGAATTACCGGTTATACAGGATCAAGAGGATCTGATGGTGTTATAGGTTATAGTGGAAGTATAGGTTTCACAGGTTCTAAAGGGTCTGATGGCACTATAGGTTATACAGGATCGCAAGGTAATATAGGAAATACTGGAGATACTGGCTATACCGGATCAAGTGGAATAGACGGTGCAGTAGGTTATAATGGAAGTATAGGGTTCACAGGTTCTAAAGGGTCTGATGGTACTATAGGTTATACTGGATCTACAGGACCTGTAGCCGGATATGATACTCAAATTATATTTAATGATGGTAGTTATGCTAATGGTTCTTATGGATTAACTTATAATAAATCTACTCAAACATTAAACATAGGAAATAATCTTTATGTAGGTGGTAACATTTATATCACCGGCAACACTACAACTTTTGCTGCTAATAATTTAGAAATAGTAGATAATATGATCTACTTAAATTCTAATAGTGAATATTCAAATCCCGATATTGGTTTTGCTGCAAATTATAATGACGGTGAATATCATCATACCGGTTTCTTTAGAGATCATGCAACAGGTATTTGGAAGGTATTTGAAAATTATAAACCAGAACCGCAAGCATCACAATTTATTGATCAATCTAATAATACCTTTAGAATAGCAGATTTTCAAGCAAATACTATTTTTGCTAATTCAATATATGCAAATGGTTCTTACGGTTCTTTTGGTCAAGTACTTATTTCTAATGGTTCAGGAATATTCTGGTCAACTTCTGCATTAGGGTTTAATGGTTCAACAGGGTATCAAGGTTCTTTAGGTGATACTGGCTACAAAGGTTCAATTGGTTACCAGGGTTCAGTTGGTAATCAAGGTATTTTTGGTTACCAGGGTTCTTCTGGCTACCAAGGATCAGTTGGTTATCAAGGAACTGTAGGTTTTCAAGGTTCAGCTGGCGCTACCGCCGATGCTGGTTATCAAGGAAGTGCAGGTTATCAGGGATCAGTAGGATTTCAAGGATCTTATGGATATCAAGGTACTGTAGGATTCCAAGGTTCTATAGGAGCTGTTGGATATCAAGGATCAGCAAGTGTTGGCTATAACGGTTCTACTGGATTTAATGGTTCTATAGGTAATAGAGGTCCTATAGGTTATACTGGATCAAAAGGTCAAGGATTTAATTGGAGAGGAGCTTGGGACGGAACACATAATGATTTTGGTGATTATCAAGTATACCTTCCTTATGATGTAGTACAATATGATCTAAACACATATGTTTGTATAGTATTATGTTATGGTGATTCTGGTACTCCTGCTGCAAGAACAGATTTATGGCAGATATTTGCAGAAGGTGTAGTAGGTTATGTTGGATCTAAAGGTCAAGATGGTGTACTGGGTTATAATGGTTCTATAGGTTATACAGGCTCAAAAGGTGATAATGGCGTTATTGGATATAACGGTTCTATAGGATATACAGGTTCTACTGGATTTGTTGGATCTTCTGGAGCATCAGTTTATCAAGGCTATACTGGATCTACTGGTTATCAGGGTTCTAAAGGTGAAAGTTCTTATATTACCTCTGATACTGCACCTTCTAGTCCTTTAGTTGGAGATAGATGGTATAATACTACAGCTGGTATTGAACTAGTATGGACTTATGATGGTAATTCTTATCAGTGGGTAGAATTAGCTGCAAGCGGTTTCTTAGGTATGACCGGATATTCTGGTTCAATAGGAACTATAGGGTATACAGGTTCAGCTGCACAATCATTAATAAATTCAACTCAAAGTTCAATTTATGTTTTACAATCTTCGGATGATGGTAAATTAATTAATACATCTTATAGCGTTACTATACCTTCAAATGTATTTACAGCAGGTCAGACAATTACAATATATAACAGTAGCCAAACTAACGGTATTACAGTTACTCAAGGAAGCGGCACAACCGTATATTTGGTTAATACTACTTCTGTTGGAGACAGAACAGTAGGAGTAAATGGTATTGCAGTTATAATATGCGTGGATAATAATACTTTTGTTATTTCTGGTGGTGGTGTATCTTAATGAGTATTTTTAATGCTATAACTTCTATACCCTATCAAGCTGCATATTTGCCAGCTGGAGTTTCATACGGAAGCGCGCTTCTTAACAATCTATATGTTGGTAATTCAGATAGAAGTTTAGGATCAGGGTATCTTTATACTTCCCGTACAGGTGGATTTATTACTTCCGGCTCACTAAATGATTTTACTATAGAAGCATGGATATATCCTAAGTGGTTTAGTTATTCTGGTGGATATTATAATATGGTTATTATGAGTACCCACACTGGAAGTGGAAATCCAGGATGGGAATTTAAATTACAAGGTCCTTCTGCATCTAGATGGACTTCTTTAACTTTACGTAATCAAAGAATTTCAACAGATTATCAATTTCCTATAAATTTAGGAGGAAGTGATCTTAACAAATGGTATCATGTTGCCATAGTATATACTTCATCTAATCATAGTTTAATTGGTTATTTAAATGGGAATGTATTATCATCTATATCTCCAGCTTATTTTTCAGATAATAATATTCTTCATGTTGGATTTAATTATACATACTTCCCTTATTGGTTTAAGGGAAACCTTACTAATTTAAGAATATCTAAAACTGCAAGATATACTAATTATTTTACACCATCTGTAGCACACAATATAGCAGATAGTAATGATACATTTATAATGAATATGCCAACAAGTAATTTTTTACAAGAAGATACCGGACTAACTATTTTATATTCAGGTGATCCTAGTGTAGTTTCACAAGATAATAATCACCCTTAATAAATATTATATAACATTAACCTATGAATAAAAATGACAATTATTGATTTTCCTAATAGCCCAGCAGATGGTGATATCTATACATTTGGAAATAAATCCTGGCAATGGAATGCGTCAGGAAACTATTGGTTTGCAATATCAAAAACAATAGGCTATTCAGGCTCGATAGGGTATACCGGATCTTCTGGTGCATCTGTATACATGGGATATACCGGGTCACAAGGATATTATGGTTCTACCGGGTTTCAAGGCTCTTTAGGCTATGATGGTTCTATTGGATATACAGGATCTATAGGTTATACAGGTTCAACTGGATTTCAAGGATCAGCTGGGTTTGTAGGATCTCAAGGAACAAGTGGTGTTATAGGATATATTGGCTCTTCTGGTTTTACTGGTTCTACCGGGTTTAATGGTTCAGTAGGGTTTATAGGTTCTATAGGTTATTCTGGATCCATAGGTTACAACGGTTCTTTTGGTTTTACTGGTTCTACCGGGTTTAATGGGTCGGTAGGATTTACTGGATCACTAGGTTATACAGGATCTTTAGGTTACAGCGGTTCTATTGGGTATACTGGTTCTACAGGGTTTAATGGGTCGATAGGTTTTACAGGATCATTAGGTTTTACAGGATCATTAGGTTATAACGGTTCTACTGGATTTCAAGGGTCGTCAGGATTTAATGGATCTATAGGTTTTAACGGATCTATTGGATATACAGGTTCAATAGGGTATATAGGATCAGCTGGTTTTCAAGGGTCAACTGGTTTTCAAGGATCAGTAGGATTTATAGGGTCATTAGGATTTACTGGATCCCAAGGTGTTAACGGTGTAATAGGCTATAATGGATCGGTAGGATTTACAGGGTCAATTGGATATACAGGGTCTGCTTCTACTACACCGGGATATAATGGTTCTTTTGGGTATACTGGTTCGCAAGGTGCAAACAGTTTATACACACAATCTAATACTGCTCCTCTATATCCTAATCCAGGTGATAGATGGTTTAATACTGATATTGGAATTGAGTTAGTATACACAACAGATGCTAACGGTTCACAGTGGGTAGAAATTGCATCTAGCGGATTTTTAGGTCAAACTGGTTATAATGGGTCTCAAGGTGTTATCGGGTATACTGGATCACAAGGCATTCAAGGCATTATAGGTTATTCTGGTTCAGTAGGATTTAACGGATCTATTGGATTTACAGGTTCAACAGGATTTACGGGCTCTACTGGTTTTAACGGATCGATTGGATTTGTAGGATCTATAGGTTTTACAGGTTCTATTGGTACAGGGTATGTAGGTTCTAAAGGGTTTAATGGTTCAATAGGTGCAACAGGTTATGTTGGATCTACAGGATCAACACCTACTATAACTTATACTTCACCTACTATGAACGTGTTTACATCTGGTTCTGGAACATATACAACACCAGGAAGTGTTGTGTGGATACGCGTACGAATGATAGGCGGTGGCGGTGGCGGTGGTGGTGGTGGCACTAATAATTCAACCACATATAATTCAGTATATGCAGGAGCAAACGGAACTGCAACAACGTTTGGTGGTACTTTACTAGTATGTAATCCTGGTCAAGGTGGTTTTGGTGCATATGATCTGCAATATGGTTTTGGAGGTACTGCTTCTATTGGTGATACTTCAAAAGCATTTGGTATTGCATTAAACGGTGCATCTGGAGAACCAGGTTGGTCATCATCTCCTTCTACTTATGTTTCTGGTGGTTCTGGTGGTGCATCACCTTTTGGAGGTGCAGGGGCAAGAGGTTCTGGTGGTACAACCCCGGATGCAGTTTCAATTGCTGCGTCACCAAATACAGGAAGCGGCGGCGGAGGTGGTGGCAGCACTAACGCTACTAACGCAAGAGGCGGCGGCGGTGGAGGCGCTGGAGGTTACATAGATGTTATAATAAGAATTCCAGATGCAACGTATTCATATGTAGTAGGTACTGGCGGAAGAGGTGGAGCTAACGGTACATCACAGTCTGGTTCAGGTAACACAGGTGCTTCTGGTATTATTATGATTGAAGAGCATTATGGTAGCTAATAAAAAGGTTTTTATTTTTAATGAGTATTAATTTTCCTGCTAACCCAACACCTAATCAAGTATACACACTAGGTAGTAAAACTTGGACTTGGAATGCAGTATATGGTTACTGGCAGGCAACATCTACAACCATTGGGTATACCGGTTCACAAGGTAACCAAGGTTACTTAGGTTATACTGGTTCAACTGGGTTTCAAGGATCAGTTGGATACCAAGGATCAACTGGGTATCAAGGATCTGTAGGTTTTCAAGGATCTGCTGGGTTTCAAGGATCTGCTGGGTTTCAAGGATCTGCTGGGTTTCAAGGGTCAGCAGGATTTAATGGATCTTTCGGTTATACAGGATCTCTTGGTTATGCTGGATCTATAGGTCTTGCAAATGCTGTAGTTAGTGATACTGCTCCAGGTACTCCTGCTACTGGCCAATTATGGCTAGACTCTTCTACTGGTCTGCTAAATATATGGTATTCTCCTTCTAATGTGTGGCTTTCGGTAACATCAGTAGGCATTCAAGGACAGACCGGTTATGCTGGTTCTGTGGGAAATCCTGGACCTGCAGGAGGAGCTACTGGTTATCAAGGGTCAGCTGGCTCTCTAAGTGCAGCTATAGGTATATCAATTATTTTTGGAATTTAAGAGAATAGCAAATGGCAAACCCAAATATTTTAGCTTTATCTTCTGTAACTGGTAAATCTAATACTGCTCAGATAACTACTGGTGGTGTTACTATACTATCAGGATCAGCCGGTACTGTTCTTAAAGTAAATACATTAATGATCGGTAATATGGACGGTGTTACTGCATATGGTGTTACTATGAACTACAATAACGGTATCACTAGTGTTACAGTAGCTAACAATATATCTGTTCCTGCACAATCTACTCTTACTATCATAGATAAAACTGCCACATTTTATATGGAAGAAAATCATACTATAGTTTTATATGCATCGCAAAATAATAAATTAAATAGTATTATTAGTTATGAGATAATGTCCTAATGATTATTAACGGCGGTGTAAAAGGTATTTACAATATTCCTTCTACGGCCAGCGCGTCTGGAGTATGGTCAAGATTTGATCAAAATATAAACAAATCTTTAGGAAGATGGCCTATTGCAGCAGGAAATACAGCATCTCCTGTTATTGCATCTACAATTAGTGTATCCCCTTATGTTAAAGTAATTAATTTTTTTCCAGGCTCTGGTTTTGGTACAACGTTTTCTAATCCTGGAACATTACCTAGCGGACCGGGTAACGATATACAATTTTCTCCTGATAATAGCAGTATTGTATGGGTAGAGTTGAGCGGTGGTATAGTAAAAGTATTAAGTTGGGGTAGCACTGGTTTTGGTTCAACATTGTCTAATATAACTGTAGGCAGTACATATTATGCAAAAAGTGCTCAAATTAGTCCTTCAGGTAACTTTATTGCCATTAGATTTGTAACAAATCTTAGTGTAGGATATGTTAGTATATACAATTTTAATGCAACTACAGGAATAGGGTCTTTTCGATCATCAGCAACTGTTGGAACAGATAATATTACCTCAAATGGATATGATTTTGTTAAATGGTCACCGTTAGAAGATTCTATTATTACAACTACCTATAATAGTCCGTCAAGTACTTTATATGGGTTTACTTTCAACTCTATTACAGGTGTAATAGGAACTGCTGTAGAATTAGAATTTGCAGCTAACTATGACTATTATAGAGGTTCTATTCATCCTTCAGGTAAAGCTTTAGCTATAGGTGGTTCTTTTTTAAGCTTACATCTTTTTTCTTATTCATCTTCTACAGCGTCTGCTGTTTCTGCAGGCTCTGTTGGTACAGGTGGATCTGCTGCAGTAGATGCAAGTTATTCTAAAGACGGGACATTCTTATTAGCTTCAACGCCAAGTAATATATATATTCATTCTACTAATTCAGTTAACGGTGCTTATATATCTACTATAACCTCCTCTGCCACTGGATATACAACAGGTAGAAGTACAATATCATATAGTTCTTCTGACATCTTATATGATTTATCAAACACTACATCATATGGAATAAGAGGTTACCCAGTAACTAGAACAGGCTCTGTACCTACAGGTATAGGTACATCTTATTCCGCTTCTTTTACTTCAGGATCTTCTGTAACTACATATTCAATAGTAACAAACAATTATAATTATTAAAAGGAGTTTTATTATGGATTTTTTTACTATTACAGATGCGGATAAAAAACTAACAATTGCAAGAAATATTGTTATGAGAGAACAAGAAATACATGCATACGAATTAAATGTAATAAATTATCAAGTAATTTTAGATTCTCTTCCAAAAGATGAATGGCCAGCAGTTATTAGTGCATATAAAGAAACACCTATTCAAAACGTTCCTTCAGATTATCATGATCTAGTAAATGACTATCAATTTAGAGAGCGTGTTAGACATCTTATAGCAACAGAAAAGCATGAAATGAATAAATCAGTGAAAGTATATCAAGCTTTGTTAACACAGATACCAGCAGAAGAATTGCCAGATCTATTAAAAGCAGCACAACAAGTTTAATAAAAAATGTCACTAAGTTTTCCTAGTAGCCCTAGTATCGGTAATTTATATTTTTCTGGTGGTAACACCTGGAAATGGACTGGTACCACATGGGTTATAGTAGGTAGTTCTGGCTTTCAAGGATCTATAGGGTTTCAAGGTTCTTCTGGTGCTATCGTAGCACCAGGCAGCACATCACAAGTATTATATAATGATGGTGTTTATGCTAATGCATCAGCTGGGTTAACATTTAGTAAAACTAGTAACAATTTATTTGTTGGTAATACTTTAATTGCAAATTCTATATCTGCTAACGGATATATTGGTTCAGCAGGCCAACTTTTATATTCTAATTCTTCCGGTGGAATATATTGGGCAAATGCTGCAGGCGGGTTTGCAAATGGTCAATCTATTGCAGTAAACGTTTTGACAGTTAATAGTTCATTAACTGCAAACGGTATAACAATTCACAATGCTAATTTAGTCGCAAATAGTATTACTATTCATAATGCTAACGTAATATTTTCTACAACATTACCTTTAACATCACCTGCTGGTATTATAGCAAACGGCTCTATTGGTACAGCATTTCAAACTCTATTATCTAACGGCACGGGGTTATATTGGGATAGTAATACCTATGTCTCTAACTCTTATTTTTCTACTAGTGGTGTAGGAGTATCTAATTCTTATGCATCAGCTACATATGTTACCAATAATACAATTAATTCCGCCAACATAATTTTAGGTGTTGCAAATGTTACTTTTAATAGTAATGTAGTACATAATGCTAACATAACAATTAATGCTGTTTCTGCATATACGACATTTGCATCAAAAAATTATGTGTTTAATGCAAATACTATGGCTATTTTAACAAATAATTTTAGCACATATGCAACAACATTAAGTTCATCACAATATGTTAATATCGGTACTGGAACAACCTCAGTTTATGCTGGTAATGGTTATGGCTTTACTTCAGAATTTTTTGTTAAATTTAATACTCTTTCAACAACTTCAACATTGACACCTATGTGGTTTGATAATACAGGTGGTGGAGGTCGTCCAAATCAATATGCATTATTTGCTAATACTACTACGTTATCAGCTTCTCAAATTGGATACGGTACAATATTTACATTAACAGGATTAACAATTGCAACTGGTGTGTGGTATCATATGGCCTGGATAGGCTTTAATAATAACATGTATTTTGCAATTAATGGTACTGTTTATGATTTAAATACAGTTCCATCTAATGGAAATTTTGCAACCGGGTATCCGTACAATTGGGGTGGTATATATAATCTTTCAAATGCTACCTATTCAAACATAAGAGTTGTTGCAAACAATAATATTTACTCCATACATGGGTTTATTCCTCCAAACGCACCATTAAATGCACCCCCAGGCACATCCTTGTTAAATTTTCAATCTAGTACTTTTGCTGATTCTATTACAGGTACTTTATTATCTACTACTGGAACACCCACTTTATCAACAACGACTATAAACTTATATCCCACAGCTAATAACAATTTAGTAAGTGGTACTATTAATAATGGAAATGCTATATTTCAATCTGTAACAACAAACTATATTCAAACACCTACATTGTATGTGTATGGAGCTAATGGTGCTGCTTCTACTTTATATGTTTCTAATGGTGTTTTATTAATAGGAAATACATCTGTTAACTCAGTTCATAATAGTAAATCATTATCCATTTATGATTCAATTGCAGTAAGCAATCTTACTATTAATTCTACTTCTATTGCTATATCAAATAGTACAATAACTAATGCTAAAATTTCTCCAGTTCAGACACTTACTGTTGCCTTGTCTGATGAATCAACTCAAATAACACAAGGTATTAAAATTGTAACAAGAGCTCCTTATGCCATGACATTAGTACCTCCCTATGCAAGAATATCTTTATCAATAACAGGTACAACAACAACATCCGTAGATATTACATCTGGCGGATCTTCTATATTTTCGGCAACCCCATCATTAGCATCTGGTGTAATTTCTAATACAGGACCTGCATCTATGTCAGCAACAGGATTAGCCACTATTGCAGATGATACACAATTACAATTTAGTGTGTCTGCTAACGGCGCTGGTGCTAGCGGGTTAAAAGCAACACTATATTATGTAAAGATCTAATATGAGTACCTATCTTTTAAATGAATATATAGGTGCTGGTTATAGTGATGGTCTAATAATTCCACCTGCAGCACCGTCACAAATTATTTTTACTACAGTAGGTGCATATTCATGGGCAGTACCACTAGGAGTAACTAGAATATGTGTTGTTGCAGTTGGGGGAGGTGGTGGAGGTGCAAATATAGCCAACGCTGGAGGAGGTGGCGGAGGTGGTTTAGTATATCTGAACAATTACACAGTAAAAGCTGGTGATATTGTTTCAGGAATCGTAGGAGATGGTGGTACAGCAAATACAGTAGGTGTTTCTACTACAGTACTTGTTAATGGATCTAATATAATTACTGCTCAGGGTGGAAGTGGAGGATCTGGTACTGTTGGTGGATCGGGAGGAAGTGGTACTGGTATCTCAGGTATAGTTGCAAATTCAGGAGGAGCAGGAGGTAATTTTACTGGTTCTGGATCACCTTACGGTGCAGGTGGAGGTGGTGCTGCAGGTTATTCAGGTGCTGGAGGACGTGGTGGATTTTCATCAGGAAACTCTGGAGGTATAGCAGCTATTGCAGGTGCAGGAGGTGGTGGCGGTGGCGGGGGAGCTGCTTACAGTACAAATAATACCGGTAGTGGTAGTGGTGCTGGAGGTGGTGGTGTTGGACTATTAGGTTCTGGTACAAATGGAACAGCTGGTACTCAAGGTTTTAGAAATACTCCTGTAAATCCTACTGGAGGCGGTGGTGGTTCAGGAGGAGCAGCTGGTACAAATGGCGGAGTTGTTAGTGCATCTGCTCCAGTTGGAGGAGCATACGGTGGTGGAGGCGGTGGTACACAGGGTGCTAACGGAAACCCTGCAGTTAACGGTAAAGGCGGGCAAGGTGCTGTAAGAATAATTTACGGTTATTCAACAGACACAAGAACATTTCCTTCTAATGCCGGGGATTTATAATAAATTATCTTACCTTTGAATCTTATAAATACTTAAAAATACATTTACTTTTAGGAAAAATCTAAAATGACCACGAAGATTTTCGTTTCCCAGATTGATAAAACTAATCCTGACGGGTATACAGGTTCTACCGGTGCCTTCTTAATCCTTGGTTCAACTGGACCTTATTGGGCTAGTGGTGACGCTGCTGCACCTGTAGGATTTTTAGGTTCTATAGGTTTTCAAGGATCTTCTGGATTTCAAGGATCTTTTGGATATACAGGGTATCAAGGATCACTAGGTTTTGTTGGTTATACTGGCTCAATTGGGTTTCAAGGTTCATCTGGATTTTTAGGATCATCAGGATTTCAAGGTTCTTTAGGTGATACTGGATATAAAGGATCTTTTGGTGATGTTGGTTTTAGAGGATCACAAGGTGTAATAGGTGATCAAGGTCCAGTAGGCTATCAAGGATCTACTTCTTTTGCTGGTTCAGTAGGATTTCAAGGTTCTGTCGGCCCTCCTGGACCAATTAATATTGGATTTCAAGGGTCATTAGGTGACACAGGTTACCAAGGATCAGCTGGTTTCCTAGGTTCTTCTGGATTTCAAGGTTCAGTAGGATTTTTAGGATCTTCAGGATTCTTAGGTTCAGCAGGATTTGCAGGTAGTGTAGGTTACGGTCTAACAGGCTATACTGGGTCAGTAGGTGCATCAGGAGGGCTAGGGCCTTTTGGTTATCAAGGATCTACTGGTTTTACTGGATCTGTACCCAATGTGAGTTTAACTGGTCTTGTTGATTTTCCTGCTTCATATACTTCTCCAAACGCATTTTTAAGAGTAAATGCTGCTGCTTCTGGTATTGTATTTGATACAAATACTTACATTACTAATTCAATGTCTACTGGCATCAGTATGAATTATAATACATTGTTTAATCCAGTTCTTCTTGGATATGGTGAAGTAGTAAATCCAATTGGTAATGCAACAGTAACCGGTTTTGGTTTTACACCAACCGCTAATGGAAATATTGTTACTGTAACATTAACTGATTCTGTTGTTGGTGTTACAATAGGTACTACTGGAATGGTGTCTGGTAGATTATATACCGCAACAATGTTTATTAAACAAGACGGTACAGGTAACAGAACAATAGATTGGTCTGCTTTAAATATAAAATGGCCAACTGGTGAAAGTACGCCTCCTACAGGACCTGTTCTTTCTATACAACCAAATTATACAGATGTTATAACATTATATACTTTAAATGCAGGAACTACATGGTATGGTATTTTAGCTATTAAAGGTTTTAACGGTTAAAAATGCCTGTATCAAGTACGCACTTTTCATTCTCAAGAACTTATATTCAAAAAGAAAATGTTATAACAGTTTCGTTGCCAGATTATGCTGTACTTTTTTACTATGATAAAATAAAAAATTGGAATTCTACATATTCAGGCAATCTTAACATAGATTACTATATAAGTCTTTCTACAAAAACTAATAATTTTAATTCTAAAACGCCTATAGATTGGCCATTAGTATATTGTGTTAATGATTACTCTGTTGATTCTGCAGTAGGTATATACTCCTCGGCTAATTTAGATGTTAGCAGTTTTACTAACAGCTCAACATTTTTAGACATAGGTGGTGCTCATAATCCTACTGTAGCAGGATTTCAAACTCAACCAACATTAGGGTTTGCATTTAATTCCGGCGATACTGCTTCTACATTAGTTACTGATGTGTATTATAATTATACTACGCCTCATAATGGTCATTATCATGAAGTGTCTGGACTTAATATAGCAAACGCATTATTAAATATTAAAAATTTATCTGCAAATGGTACATTATTACCTCAAAATATTGCTAATTTAGAAACGATAGGTATTCCACAAACTACTGTTAATATGTTATTAAAAGATCCAACTATAAAAAATGGAACTAAAATAATAACATTCTTACCTAAAAATGTAATTGTTTTTGGTAACAATTTACCTTCAGATTCTTATACACGAACAGATCCACTTTATTCAGGCTCACAGTCTGTGAATAGTAATCCAGTAAGAGGAAGTGATATATTAAGTAATACGTTTTATCTTTCTTGCTTTAATGATGCATCTGGATCTTATTTTAATTCTACTACTAATTTTAGTGTAACTTCTAATAACTCACCATTTCACGATCATACTCCTTCTAGTGCTGGTGGTGTAAATACACCACAACGTAAATCTAATAAATCAGGTCAAACTGCTTCACTTTTTGGAGCAAGTGGAAGACACAATCATTCAGTAACTTATAATGTTAATGCATATCTAAAAGGTAAAAAGTTAAAAGCCTATTTTACTAAAAATGATCAAACTACTATTGCTAACGGAGTTATTATAGGTTACTGTCCAAGTGCTGCATTAGGTTATACTGGTAAATCTTACTCTACTACTTTACCGCCGCATTGGCATGTATGTGATGGAAATAATGGAACACCAGATCTTAGAGGTTTCTACATTGGAGCAAATTTCAATGACTCAGACAATAATGTTAACATTACAATATTAGAAAATAAAATGAAAATAAACAATATTACGGTAGCTGCAAACGGTGCACATTCACATGGTGTTGTAGGAGCTGTAAATGCAGTTGGGCCTGCAGGTACTGCTAAAAATATTGGAAGTCATTTATTAGAACCGGCAACTAACCACTCTCACTCTATTATAGCATCGGCAACATATCCAACATTTCCTACTGCTGCTACACCGCAAAAAACTAATATTAATGGAATAACATTTACTAATTTTAACTATAAGCCTGCTACATTTACAATGGCTTTCATAATGTATAACGAAAATATACCATAAGGAGTTTAAGATGATTACTGAAGAAATTATTAAATCTTGCTTTCCGCATGCAAAAGCTTCAATAGTAAAAGCGCTTGTAGAAAATGCAGAAGAATTATCAACCCATTATGAAATTAATAATGAATTAAGATGGGCACATTTTCTTGCTCAAACCGGTCATGAATCTGGCGGGTTTACTGTTACAGAAGAAAATTTAAATTATAAAGCTGAAGGTCTAGAAAAAATATTTCCAAAGTACTTTAAAGATGTAGATGCAGAAGATTATGCTCATCAACCAGTTAAAATTGCAAATCGAGTTTATGCTAATAGAATGGGAAACGGAGATGAAGAATCAGGTGATGGCTACAAATTTAGAGGTCATGGTCTTATTCAATTAACTGGTAGAGATAATTACACCCATATGGCAAATGATTTAGATGTAAATCTAGAAGATTTAATTACACATTTAGCAACAGTTGATGGTGCTGTAGAGTCGGCTGCTTGGTTTTGGCATAAAAATGGCATTAATAAATTAGCTGATGCAGACGATGTTACTGCTGTTACAAAAAAAGTAAATGGAGGAACTATCGGATTAGCTGAAAGACAAGAAAATACAGATAAATTAAAAGATATTTTAGGTGCGTAATGATTGCCAGTACCAATATGATTGTTCAAAGAATAGGAGATTCTATAATCTCTCAAGCTAGAATACTAGGTTATAGCACTCACCTAATTATAAACAAACAAAATAATGTAATTACGCCTATTTCTATTCTAAGACAGACTAGTAGCGGGCTTTTAAATGCATTACCTTCTTTACCAACTAATCCTCCTACATATATTTCTTAATAAATATTATAAAAGGGTATAATAATGTCATTTACTAAAATTACAAACAGAGCAGATTTTGCGTCTTATTGTTTAAGACGTTTAGGAGCACCTGTTATTGACATTAATGTTGATCCAGATCAGGTAAATGATCGTATAGATGATGCACTTAAATTTTGGTATGATTATCATTTTGAAGGTGCAGAAAAAACATTCTACAAATATGTAATTTCTCAAACTGATATTGATAACAAATATATCCCAGTACCGGAAAATATTATAGGTGTTGTAAATATATTTGATCTTGGAGATTATATTTCTACTAATAATATTTTTAATATTCGTTATCAAATTGCTTTAAATGATTTGTATACTTTGACATATCAATCAATGGTTCCATATTATATGGCATTCCAGCAACTTCAATTGCTAGAACAAATACTAGTTGGAAAACAACCAATCAGATATAATAGACATTTAGGTAAATTATATATTGATACAGATTGGACAAAGTTAACTGTTGGAAGTTATATAGTAGCAGAAGCATACATGGTAGTTGATCCGGACGTTTATACATCTGCATGGGATGATAGATGGTTGCAAAAATATGCAACTGCGCTTATTAAACAGCAATGGGGTGCTAATTTAATTAAATTTACAGGCATGCAACTTCCAGGCGGTGTGCAATTTAACGGTGAAAAAATATATAATGATGCTTCAGCTGAAATTGAAAAGATGGAACAAGAAGTAATTATTGGTTACAGTTTACCAGTTACTGATATGATTGGATAATAAATGCCATCCAATTTTTATATTAATAATTTTAATTCTAAAAATGAACAAAACCTTATTCAAGATTTAGTTGTTGAATCAATTAAATTTTACGGTATTGATCTTTATTACCTTCCTCGAGAAATTATTAATTTAAGTACTGAATTTAGAGAACAGCAAACATCAAGATACAATCAAGCTGTAACAACAGTAATGTATATTAAATCAATTGATGGCTTTGATGGTGATGGTGAATTTCTATCTTCATTTGGTGTAGAAGTAAGAGAAGAAATTACATTTTCTGTAGCTAATTTTACTTTTGATAAAGAAGTTGGCCAGTTAACTAGAAGAGATCGTCCTTTAGAATCTGATCTTATTTGGTTTCCATTAAATAAAGCATTATTTCAAATTAAATATGTAAATGTAAGACCTGTATTTTATCAATTTGGTGCACTACAGTTTTATGATGTTACTTGTGAATTATTTGAATATAGCAATGAAATATTTAATACTGGTGTTCCTGCTATTGATGCAGTATATAATGCTTTTGCTACAACTACTGAGCCTTATCATTTACAATCAGAAGACAATACTGTATTAATGACTGAAGAAGGTTTTGATTTAATTGAAGAAGAATATGGTATTGAAAATGAAACAAATCAACAAAATTCTACATTTGATCAAATAGCTGTAAATTTCTTAGATTTTACACAACAAGATCCATTTAGTGAAACAAAGAGAATCTAATGATTGGCGGCACTCCATTTTATAATTCTTTGTTTAAAAAGTACGTTGCCATATTTGGCACGCTTTTTAACAATCTTTATATTGATAGAACTGATGATGCAGGCAACTTAATTCAAGAGATAAAGGTACCTATTGCATACGGTCCGCGCGAAAAATTCTTAGCACGTCTTCAAGATAATCCTACTGGTTCTGCTCAAGTTTCTATTACTCTACCTAGAATGGCATTTGAAATTGAAAGAATTCAATATGCTCCTAATAGAAAATTGCAGACTTTAAATAAAATCGCTTCAAAGAAAAACATTAATGGTCATAACGTATATAAGAAAGTATACTCTTCTGTTCCATATGATATAGGATTTAAATTACAAATCCTTACTAAAACTATGGAAGACGGGCTTAAAATTATTGAACAAATTCTTCCTTATTTTACTCCTGAATGGACCGTACAGGCTCATCTTTTAGGTGAAGATTTTGATATGGTAACAGATATCCCTACTATATTAGATTCTGTATCAATTGATGATCAATATGAAGATAATTTTTTACAAAGAAGAGTATTAACATTTATTTTAAACTTTACTATGAAAGCTTATTTTTATGGGCCAATTACTGAAAGCAAAATTATTAAACTTACAGATACTAGAATATATGCTGATTTAACTGCAAATAGTGGATTTATAGAAACAACTATTCGCCCAGGATTAACAGCAAACGGTATGCCTACATCTAATCTAGCTTTATCTGTAGATATTTCTCAAATAGATGAAAATACGCATTACGGGTTTATTATTAATACTACACAAACATATGCCGGTAATGCTAATACCACTTATAATGTAACTTCAAATACATATTTTAACGTTAATACAGGCGAGTTTGTAGGTGGCTAAAGATATTATTTCACAATCCTTAGGATTAGAACCTTTAAACGATGAGATTATAAATCAAGTAGTTGTACCACCTTCTACTATTAAAAATGATTATGATTATGCCAGAGATAATCTTTATAATATAATAGAAAAAGGTAATACTGCATTAGAAGATATTATGGATATTGCTAAACAGTCTGAGTCAGCGCGCGCATTTGAAGTAGTAACTAATCTTATTAAAACTATGGTTGATGCTAATAAAGATCTTTTAGAACTTGCTAAAAAGAAAAAAGAATTAGATAAAACTGAGCAACCAGAACAAACTAATGTAACAAATAATAATCTGTTTGTTGGTTCATCTGCAGAACTACTTAAAATGATTAAAGATAAAGCTAATGGCTGATATTTACCTAGGTAATAAAAATCTTAAAAATAAAGATGTAAAAATATCTTTTACTCCAGAACAAATGGCAGAATTCTGGAAATGTGCTAATGATGTTGATTATTTTTGTGAAACATATGTAAAAATTGTATCTGTAGATAAAGGTTTGGTTCCATTTAAACCATTTCAATATCAAAAGAATATGTTTAAAACTTTTAATGATAATAGATATACAATTTGTAAAATGCCTCGTCAGGTCGGTAAGACAACTGGTGTTGTAGGTTATTTACTACATAAGATTCTTTTTAATGAAAATTATAACATAGCAGTTCTTGCTAATAAACAAGTACAGGCTAGAGAAATTCTTTCACGAATTCAACTTGCATATGAATGGTTACCTAAATGGCTTCAACAAGGAGTAGTTGAGTGGAATAAAGGTAACATTGAACTTGAAAATGGTTCTAAGATACTTGCATCTGCTACATCATCATCTGCTGTTCGTGGTCAATCTTATAACTTAGTTTATCTTGACGAGTTTGCTTTCGTGCCTCGTAATGTTCAAGATGCATTCTTTGCCTCAGTATTTCCTACAATATCTTCTGGTAATACATCTAAGCTTCTTATAACATCTACACCTAATGGAATGAATTTATTCTATAAACTGTGGGTTGATTCAGAAAATGGTAACAATGATTATGCACGAGTAGATGTTCATTGGTCTGATGTTCCTGGAAGAGACCAAGCCTGGGCTGATCAAATGATCCGTAGTACATCTATAGATCAATTTAGACAAGAATTTGAATGTGAATTTTTAGGATCTGCTAACACTCTTATTCATCCTTCTGCAATGGCTAAATTAACATTTATAAATCCAATTTCTGTAAATCAAGGTGTAAAATTATTTAAACAACCAGAAAAAGATCACGTATATGTTATGATAGTAGATGTGGCAGAAGGACTAGGTCTTGATAGTTCCGCTTTTGTAGTTGTAGATATCACTATTAATCCATACGAGGTAGTTGCAACATATCAAGATGCTAGTATTTCTCAGTTAATGTTTCCTAATGTACTTTATAATGTAGGAAGATATTTCAATGAAGCTGCTATTTTAGTTGAAACTAATATTGGATCACAGGTTGTTAATATTTTACAACAAGATTTAGAATATGAAAATGTCGTAATGACTAAAACTAACGGTAGAAAAGGTACTGTTATTGGTAGCGACGGTTTATCTAAATTAGGTGTAAAAACTACTAAATCAGTTAAAAGAATAGGTTGCGCAAATCTTAAGTCTATTATAGAAAATCAAAAAATAATATTAAATGATTATGATGTAATAAATGAACTTTCAACTTATGTAATGGATGGTTCTTCTTATAATGCAGAAGACGGGTATCACGATGATTTAGTTATGTGTATGGTGCTTTTTGCATGGTTGATAAATCAGCCATATTTTAAAGATATTTCTAATTCTGATATTAGATTACTATTGCTAGAAGGCCAAGAAGAAAACTTTACTCCTTTTGGATTTATTGATGATGGTCAAGAAGATCTAAATAGAGTATTAAACGATTCAGAATTTGCAAATTTTCTTCTAAATTGATTTTTTATAAATAAGTAATAAAAGATCTTAAAGTTTATATTATATTAAAGGAGAAAACCATGCCATTTCAAGTAAGTCCTGGTGTAAACGTATCAGAAATTGACTTGACAACAATCGTACCTGCAGTATCTACTACAACTGGTGCGTTTGCTGGAACATTCAGATGGGGTCCTGTAGATCAGGCATTCCTAGTATCTTCTGAAGATGAACTAGTTCAATATTTCGGTAAGCCTACAGCCAACAATTACGAAACATTTTTTACTGCAGCTAACTTCCTAGCTTACGGTAATCAATTATATATTTCTAGAGCAGCTAATACTGGAACATATAATGCTTATGCATATACTGGCGGTACTGCTGCAAACGTAACAGTAAGAAATTCTGATGATTTTAATATTCAAAGTGGATCTTTCTCTTCTAATCAGCCATTTATTGCTAAGTATCCAGGTGCCCTAGGTAATTCTCTAAGAATTTCTATTTGCCCTACTGCAAATGCCTATAGCAGCATGCTAACAGCTGCAAATATGGCTAATAATTCACCAAATGGTAATGCAGCTACTTATGCTGCTAATACTACTGCACAATTCATGCTAGATATTGGTTCTAGTGTAGCTAACATAGTAGTTAATTGTGCTAATACATCTGGTTTCGGTGCATTATTTGCTAATGATTCTGCATTTAACATATATTCAAACATCAACTTAAATGATTACATTAAAGTAGGAGATGCAACTACAGGTGTACAATATATGCAAGTTGCATATTCTACAATACCAGTCGTTGATCCTTCTAACGTACAACAATATTGGTTTAATATTGGTTTTACTGATGTATTAAAAGTAAAATCTGGTATTAATATGTCTTATCTTGGTGGAAACACTGCAGTTACTAGATTCTGGGAATTTTATAATGCAGTTGATGGTGCACCTGGTGTTTCTAATTACGTAAATCAACGCACTTCTAATAATGCAATTAGAGATCAACTTCATATTGTTGTTGTTGATAATCAAGGTGTTATTACCGGTGTGCCTAATCAAATTTTAGAAGTATGGCCTAACCTTTCTCGTGCAACTGATGCAAAAGGTGAACAAGGTGGTTCAATTTATTACCGTCGCGTATTAGATCAATCATCTAGATATGTTTGGGCAGCTACAGATTATGTTGGTTCAGGTGTTACTAATAATCAGCTACAACCTCCTAACTTTAGCGCACCACACTATATAAACTTTGTAAAAGGTACAGATGGTCCAACAGAAAGTGATATTTCAATATCTGCAGTAGCAACAGCATATGATGTATTTGCTTCAGCAGAAAGTATTGATATTTCATTAGTATTAACTGGTAAAGCTTCAATATCAGCAGGGTCTGGAGAAGTTCTTCCAAATTACCTAATTGATAATATTGCTGAATCAAGAAGAGATTGCGTAGTTTTCGTATCTCCTCCTTATGAATCTGTAGTAGGTGTACCCGGTTTTGAAGGATCTAATTTAGTTGCATTCCGTAATTTATTAAGATCCTCTTCATACTCTGTACTTGATTCTGGTTACAAATATCAATATGACAAGTATAACGATACTTACCGTTGGGTTCCACTAAATGGTGATATTGCCGGTCTATGTGTAAGAACTGATAATACACGTGATCCATGGTACTCACCAGCTGGGTTTAACAGAGGTCAGGTAAAAAATGTTGTTAAATTAGCATTTAATCCAAATCAAGCTAACCGCGACCTTCTTTATAAGAATGGTGTTAATCCAGTTGTTACATTCCCAGGTCAAGGAACTGTATTGTATGGGGATAAGACAATGTTAGCACAACCTTCTGCATTTGATCGTATTAACGTACGTAGATTGTTCATTGTGCTTGAAAAAGCAATTTCTACTGCTGCTAAGTTTGCTCTATTTGAATTCAATGATGATTTTACTAGAGCAGCATTCCGCAACCTCGTTGAACCATATCTAAGAGATGTTCAAGGTCGTCGTGGTATCTATGACTTTAAGGTAGTTTGTGACGCAACAAACAATACGCCAGAAGTTATTGACGGAAATAGATTTGTAGGAGATATTTACATTAAACCAGCACGCTCAATTAACTTCATTCAGCTTAACTTCGTTGCAGTACGCACCGGTGTTCAGTTCGATGAAATTGTTGGTAAGTTCTAAGGGAGGAATGACAAATGGCATTTAATATCAACGACATTCGTGCCCAACTTACACTTGGTGGTGCGAGACCTAGTTTATTCCAGGTTATTATTAGTAACCCAGTTAATCCAATTGCAGATCTAAAGTTGCCTTTCCTATGTAAGGCAGCTCAACTTCCTGCTTCATCTTTAGGCACTATTGAAGTACCATACTTTGGTAGAAAGCTTAAGATTGCTGGAGATCGTAAATTTGATCCATGGACTGTTACTATCATCAATGATGAAGATTTCTTAGTAAGAAATGCTATGGAAACTTGGAATAACTCAATTCAACTTTATCAACAAAATATTACTGCTCTCGGAACTTCTGCACCAGCTGTGTATAAGTCTCAAGCAACTGTAACTCAGTTTGGTAAAGACGGTACAATTCTAAGAACATATCAATTCAATGGTATCTTCCCTGATCAAATCTCAGCTATTGATTTGGCATGGAATACTACTGATGAAATTGAAGATTTCCAAGTATCATTCCAGTATGACACATTCGAAGTATTGAATAGTATTACTGGTAATGCTGGTGGCGCTTAAGAAATAATTTAAAAGAGACCCTATAAATACAATAGGGTCTCTTTACTTTCTTAAGGAAAATTATTATTATGGTACAATTATTTGGATTTGAAATCAACCGCAAGGTTAAAGAACCAATAGAATCATTTGCACCTCCTGTAAATGATGATGGCGCAGTAATTGTTGCAGCCGGTGGTGCATATGGCACCTATATTGATTTAGATGGTACTGCACGTACTGAATCAGAACTAGTTTCCAAATATCGCGAAATTGCATTAGAAGCAGATATCGAAAGAGCTGTTGACGATATTGTCAATGAAGCCATTGATACTGATGCAGAGAAAATTGTAGAAATTAATCTTGATAAAATTAAATATAGTGAAAATGTAAAAGAAAAAATTAGAGAAGAATTTGAAATTATAATTGAACTTCTTAATTTTCATAATGAAGCATATGATCTCTTTAAAAGATGGTATATTGATGGCAGAATGTATTTCCATGCTATCATAGACGAAAAAAACCCTAGAGAAGGTATTAAAGAGCTTCGTTATATTGATCCTAGAAAAATTCGTAAGATAAGAGAAATTAAAAAGAAAACTAAAGGTGATACTACGGTTGCTTATGCTAATCGCGAGTATTATGTATATAATGAGCGTAATTTTTTACCTGCTGGTGGTAATGCAGGTCTTCCAATGGATGCAGGCGCTGTTAATGGCGTAAAAATTGCTGCAGACTCTATTATTCATGTTACATCTGGTTTAATGGATAAAAACAACGCATTTGTTTATTCATACCTTCAAAAAGCTATTCGCCCTCTTAATCAATTACGTACATTAGAAGATGCAACCGTTATTTACCGCATCTCACGTGCTCCAGAGCGTCGTATTTTTTATATTGATGTTGGCAATCTTCCTAAGATTAAAGCTGAACAATATATGAGAGACATGATGACTAAACATAAGAATCGTTTAGTCTATGATGCTACTACCGGTGAAGTTCGTGATGATCGTAAATATATGACGATGCTAGAAGATTATTGGTTGCCAAGAAGAGAAGGTAATCGTGGTACAGAAATTACTACTCTTCCAGCAGGTCAAAATTTAGGTGAGATGGCAGACGTTACATACTTTCAACAGAAGTTATATCAATCTCTTAACGTTCCTGTATCGCGTCTTCAATCATCTTCTGAAGTATTCAGTTTAGGAAAAGCTACTGAAATTTCTAGAGATGAAGTAAAGTTTGTTAAGTTTGTAGGACGTCTGAGAAAAAGATTCTCTCATCTTTTAATGAAATCATTAGAAAAGCAATTAATTCTTAAAGGAATAGTATCTGAAAATGATTGGAATGAATTATCTAATCAAATTAATTTTGATTTTGCAATAGATAGTCATTTTGAAGAATTTAAAGATACAGAAATATTACAAAGTAGATTAGCTAATCTAACAGAAATACAGCCTTTTATTGGTAAGTATTTTTCTGAAGAATGGGTAAGAAAAAATATACTTCATCAAACAGATAAAGACATAGAAGATATGATGGCTCAAATAGAAGCAGAGGTATCTAATCAGCCCGAGCCAGACGTAGAAACACAACCAGCTGAACAGCCTGCTAATGCTAATAACAACATTAAAATACATGTAACAAGTTCAGCAGTACCAACTGTAGATGGTGCTGGTAGATAATTTAATAATTTTATAAATATATTATAGATTTTTGGAGGTAATTATGGCGGATATAGAAGATCTTTTAGTTCATGCTTGGAATAAAGATGCGGTAAATCTTAAGCCTGCATTAGATGATATTATGACAGCAAAAGTAGCAGAAAGAATGGATGATACATTCATGGATGTTGCTGCTTCAATTTATGGTAGTACTGATGGTGATCCTAATAATGAACCTCTAGACGGCGATTCAGATTTAGATACACAAGATAACACAGATAACGAAGGAACCCCAGAAGATGCCGATGAATTTGAAGCAAATAATCAAGAGTAAGTTGTTTGAAGTAGAACAACCACAATCTCAGGGTGAGAAAAATTTCAAAGCCCTTCACAAGGCAGTTGACCATAAGAACTTGGTTCCTGGGGTTACTGATCAAGACCATGTTTTTAACGGTTCAACAAAACCATATGACAACAAATATCTTAACTCATATAAGCCAGGCGAAGATCGTACTGCTTATGATAAGACATTAAAGTTAGACGATAAAGAAACAAATAATGGTTATGAAACTGCTAATGTAAAAGAAGCAATGGGTTCTATGATCGATAAAACACATAAAGATAGTCAACATAAAGCATCTTTTGGTTCATCAAACATTTCAGATATGATGAGAAAAGAAAAACAAAGAAAAGCTGCTGCAGAAGGCAAAAGAAATTCTTCTTTATCATCTAGAGCATCTTCAAATAGACAAGTACATTCTGAAGAAGTAGAAACTACAGATGAAAATTATTTTAGATCAAATAATCAAACATCATTTCATAAAAGAGAAAAGATGTATAAATTAGCTTCTAACAAGCCATTTCATAGTGATATGCAAACACATATTATACATGTTCATGCTTCTAAAGATGGCGGACCTGTAGAAGTTCATAAAGAAAAAATTCAAGCAAAAGATAAACATAAAGCAATGACTGATGCTCAATTTAAATATTCACCTAAAAAAGGCTATAAAATTAGTGATACAAAATATAAAGGTGTAATGAAAGAAGAAATTGAGCTTCTTGACGAAGCCGCTTGGACTGAAAAGAATTTGCCTGCTGGTAATTATAATCAAGGCGGTCATACTGAAAAAGGCGACCTTCATCATATTGAAGTACATCCAGAAGTACTTAAGAAGCATGGCATTTCACATCAAGTATCACATGCCGGTGAATATGGACAGACTCATCATTTTGAGCATCCATCACATGGTAAGGTAGCAGTGTATCAATCAGATTTAAATAAAAAGACAGGCAACCCAATTATGTCAGTTAGAACTTATGGCCCACAAGGTGCTAAGCCAGTCGCTCATAAATTTGCTAAAAAATTATCTGGAAATATGATGCATTCTTATAGTGAATCAGTAAATGAAGATTATGATGATACACCAGAAGAAGTATCAATGGTAAGAACTGAACTTAGAGCAATTATTAATGATGCACAAAGTCTTTTAGATAATATGCCATCAAACATGCACATTGAACCATGGGTACAATCTAAAATTGCAGTAGCAAAGTCTATGGTTTGTGGTGTACATGACTATATGTTATATTCTGATGATGCAGGTGTGCCTTCTGATCAAAGAGTTGCTCCTATGCCTTCTATGTCTAATCCTTTTATGTCTAGTGAAGAAACTACTCCTTCACAAAAGAAAAAAATGATGAAAGATGTGCCAGTAGCTGGAACTATGAGTCCTTCAGAAGGTGCTTCAGTTATTACTAAAGAAGAAACAGATGTAGTAGATGAAAAACTTTCAGATGAGAAATTAAAGAAGTTTGCTAAACTAGCTCCTCCTTATGATAAAATTACACATGCTGATAAAATTGTAGCAGTAAAGAAAAAAGAAGCTGGACAAAAAATTCTTCCAGAAGCTTCTATGCTAGGTAAAGAATGTTCTGAATGTAATGATGGTCATTATAAAGAAGAAAAAGGTAAAATGGTTTGCGATGAATGCGGTCATATGGCTAAAAATGAAATGAAAGAAGCTTCTGTTATTAAGAGTCATGCTATGAATATGGCTAAACAGGCTCTTCATAAATTAAAGCCAAAAATGAAGTACACTATGCATACTAAAATGAAAACACCAAAAGAACATATTAAGATGGATGAAAGTATTCTTTCTGATGAAGAAAAAGCTCGTCTTGATTCTATCATGAATACAGAAATGGGAGAATAAGATGGAACACAAATATCTTAATACCATTAAAGCAATTAAAGCTAAACGTAAAGAAATGCAAAAAGAAGAAGTAGAGACTAATGAAGGTATTGTAAAAGGTACTGCTTCATTAGTTAAGCATGCTGTTGGTGTACCGGTTAAAACAGCCGGTAGAGTTGCAATGGGCGCAGTAAATGCAGTTCATTCAGTAGCTAGTGGCGTTAAAAATACAGTAAAAGATGTAAAAGATGCATCTAAAAAAGTAAAAGCTGCATATTCTGAAGAAGTAGATCTTACTGAAGTATTAAAAGCATCTGATCCTGTTGGTAAGTGGATTGACGATTTTGTTCAATCTGATAATCCTAAGTTTAAAGATAAAACTAAAGAAGAACGTCGTAAGATGGCTTTAGGGGCTTACTATGCAGCTCAAAAAGAATCTTACGAAAATTCAACCGAAGAATTAGCAGAAGGTCGTGGACGTCCTCCTAAAGAAGGTTCTAAAGCATGGCATGCTGCACAAACTAAATCTTCTGCAGGAGAAAGCTCCGATCAAGAAGCAGATAAGAACATTGTTAACCAAATGAGAAAGAAACCTGTAGGTGACACTCATCATCTAATATTTGGTAATGGTGAAAAGAAAAACGTGCATGTAAAGCATGTCAATAAAGCACTTTCTATGTTAGCTAATACTCCAAAACCTGCTGATAGAGAAAAACTTCAATCAAGTCTAAGTCATTCTCATAAGAGATTTATGGATACTGTTACATCTGGTAAAGCAGTAGAAGATTCAGCTCGCCCTAAAGTATCACTTGGCAAGATGAAAGCTGAAGCTGTAGAAATGTCAGATACAGGTCCAGAAAAAGCTTATATTGAGAATGGTAAATTGGTAGTAAGAAAAAAAGCAAGAAAAGATATAAAAATTGAAAATCTTGACCTAGAAATTGAAAATTCACTAAATAATTTATACTTAAATTTATCAGAAAACAATCAAGAATTGTTTTTAGATCTAATTTCTTCTGAAGATGGATTATTAGATTTAATTAATTTTGCTAAGGATCAAGGATTTTAATATGAGTACTGTAATAAAGCCATTGGCAAATACTATCAATATTGATTCAACAGCCAATAATATGAATGGAGCAACTTTGTTGAAAGTTGTTAATTCATCTACAACTACATATGCAACTTTAGTATTTAAATATGCTAATGGTACTCAATACGCAGATTTGCCAATGGCACCTCTAGAAAGTGTGATTGTACAAAAGGCAAATACTGATTTAGTTATTGGAAACAGTATGTATGCCTGCGCAATTGCTTGGCCAAAAGGATAATACAAATGAAACTTATTACTGAAGTAAATGAAGAATTAAAATACATTGCTGAAGATAGCGCTGAAGGTAAAAAGAACCTTTATATTGAAGGTATATTCCTTCAAGGAGGTCTTGTAAACCGTAATGGCAGAATGTATGATCCTGAAATTCTTGAAAAAGAAGTCAATCGCTATCATAAAGAAAATATTGATGCAGGGCGTGCTTATGGTGAACTAGGTCATCCATCAGGTCCATCTATCAATTTAGAGCGCGTTTGTATGATGATTAAGTCTCTTAGAAGAGAAGGTAATAACTTCATTGGTAAAGCTAAGATTATGGATACACCATATGGACAGATTGTAAAAAACCTTATGTCAGAAGGTGCCAGACTAGGTGTTTCTTCTCGTGGTATGGGCTCTTTAAAAGAAGTAAATGGTGTAAATGTAGTTCAAGATGATTTTTATCTTGCTACAGCTGCAGACATTGTTGCTGATCCTTCCGCTCCAGACGCTTACGTTAATGGTGTTATGGAAGGCGTTGAGTGGGTTTGGAACAATGGTGTATTAAAGGCTGCTGCTCCTCAAAAAGCAGAAGAGCTTGTACAGGTTGCAGAAGTTCATAAAGAAGTAATTAAGAAAGCATCTAAATCTGAATTAGCTGAAGCTAAGATTAGAGTTTTCCAACATTTTCTTTCAAAATTATAATTTGCATAAATAGTTCATATAACACAGGAGATTCTAATGGATAATGTAAATAATCAAGTAGATGTAAATGAAGCAGATGCTGCTTCAAATATGTCCACAATTCAAGCAAAGCCAACTGAAGTGTCACGTTCAGAGCTTATGGCAAAGATGGTAGACTATGCTGCAAAAGCAAGCAAAGAAGATCTTGCTGCCTTTATTGCTAGCATTGGCGGTGAGCCAGCTGAAAACGATCATGTACCTACTAATGATGAAATTGCTAACAACAATAAAGGTGCAGAAAACGGTGCTGGTGATAATTCTGCTAAGAATATGGCATCAATTAAATCATCTGGTAAGCATGCAGATCCAATGCCATCAATCAAAGAAGATCTAGAAATGATTTTCGGAGATTCAGATGACCTTTCTGAAGATTTTAGAGTTAAAGTTTCTACACTATTTGAAGCAGCAGTTTCAACTAGAGTAAACTTAGAAGTTGCTAAGATTGAAGAAAATTATGAGACACTTCAAAACAATCTATCAGAGCAATATGAACAAGCTCTTGAAGAGTCTGTAACCGAAATTAAGAATGAAATGGTAGAAAATATTGATAACTACCTAAATTATGCTGTTGCTGAATGGATGACAGAAAACAAACTAGCTATTACTAATAATATTCGCACTGAGATGGCAGAATCATTTATTGCTAGTTTGAAGAATGTATTTGAAGATCATTATGTAAATATTCCTGAAGATAAGGTTGATGTTGTAGAAGCATTAACTTCTGAACTAGAAGAAATTAAAGCTCGTTTGAATGAAACAACTGAAAAGAATATTGAATTATCAAAGGTTGTTAATGAAAAGAACGTAGCAGAAATTGCTAGTTCAATGGCAGAAGGAATGACAGATACTCAGAAAGACAAGTTCTTTAAGCTTACTGAGGCTGTTAGCTATAATGATGCTGATGAATTTCGCAAAAAGATTGCTATCATTAAAGAAACATATTTCCCAAAGGCTCAGGAAGTAAGAGTTGCTCAGGATCAGCTTCTTAGCGAAACTGTTGAAGAGCCTGTAAAGGAGCCTTCACTTGATCCTAATATGCAAAGCTATGTTTCTTCAATCTCAAGAACTCTTAAAAGATAAAATTTAATAAATAAGTTAATAAACACTCTAAAGGAGAAAGACAAATGAACGGTTTAAATGAAGAATTAGTTGCAAAGTGGAAGCCAGTGCTTGAGCACTCAGATCTTCCAAGAATTGCTGACGCCCACAAGCGTTCAGTAATTGCTACACTTCTAGAAAATACTGAAAAGGAAATGCGTTCTGAAGCAATGGCACGTGGTTCTTATAACGGTATTACATCTCTTAACGAAACTGGTATCAATGCTGTTGGTACTGGCGGTTATGGTTCAGCTGGCGGCTCAGGCGTTGCTGGTTACGATCCAATCCTTATCTCATTGATTCGTCGTGCAATGCCTAATCTTATTGCTTATGACGTTTGCGGTGTTCAACCAATGACTGGTCCAACTGGACTTATCTTTGCTATGCGTTCACAATATGCAAACTCAACTGCAAAAGGTTCAGAAACATTCTATGACGAAGTTAACACTGGTATGTCATCTGGCTTCAATGGCACTGGCGTATTTGGTCAAGGTACTGGTTCAGGCATTGGTGCTAACAACGTTGGTTCAACACCTGACAACACTGGCGGTGTTGGTTCATACAACTATCAAGCTGGTGCTCCTACATCAACAGCAGAAGCTTTTGGTACAGGTACTACATTCCCAGAAATGGCCTTCTCAATTGATAAGGTTTCTGTAACTGCAGTATCACGTGCTCTAAAGGCAGAATACACTATTGAATTGGCACAAGATCTAAAGGCTATCCATGGATTGGATGCTGAGACTGAATTGTCAAACATTCTTCAGTCTGAAATTCTTGCTGAAATCAATCGTGAAGTTATTCGTGCTATTAACATTACTGCACGTCAAGGTGCTACAGACGGTACTACACAAGCTGGTATCTTCGATCTTGATACTGATTCAAACGGCCGCTGGTCAGTTGAAAAGTTCAAGGGTCTTATGTTCCAACTTGAAAGAGAAGCTAACAAGATCTCAAAAGACACACGTCGTGGTAAGGGTAACCTAGTTATCTGCTCTTCAGATGTTGCATCTGCTCTTCAGATGGCTGGCGTACTTGACTATACACCTGCTCTTGCTTCTAACAACCTACAAGTTGATGATACTGGCAATACATTCGCTGGTGTTCTAAACGGACGCTTCAGAGTATATGTTGATCCATATACAACTGGTAACTATATGACTGTTGGCTATAAGGGTGCTAATGCATTCGATGCAGGTATCTTCTATTGCCCATACGTTCCACTACAAATGGTTCGTGCAGTTGGTCAAGCAGACTTCCAACCAAAGATTGGATTTAAGACTCGTTATGGAATGGTAGCAAATCCATTTGCTCGTTCACAACAAGGTTCACCAAATCTTTCAGACGGTACACTATCTGCTTCTACTAACAGCTACTATCGTAGAACAATCATCCAAAACATCTTCTAATAGAAGAACCGGGTTAACCGGTCGAACTAAAAAAGGCCCCGAAAGGGGCCTTTTTCTTTATTTAAATTATTTTTTATAAAGCCAAGTATTAAATATATCTGCCATTTGACATACTTGTTCACTTGTCATAATAACGCCGTTCACCTCATTGCCTGGTGATGCTACAAGTTCATTAATATGCTTACACCATTCAATAGACTTATCTAAAGCCCATTGACGATTCCAAATACGATCTGCTTTCTCGCGACGAGCAATACTTTCTGGTGTTTCTTTTGGAACTTCAAATTCTTCATTCATTCTGTTACTACCTTTCTCCATTGACCATCTTTACGTTTTAACCAAAGATCGCCATCATCACCTACTGCCATTGTTACTGCTTTATTAGGATCTGGTTGATGCATTCTCACTAATGATATTTTATATTGATCAGGATTATCAAATTGTGTCTTCTTCATTTCTGTAGTATCAACTTTAGATGCACCATTAAGAGTTATACTAAAAGCAGTATCTAAAGGTACACCATCTGCTGTTGCTGCTCTTGCTCCTTCAGCAACCAAAGCAAGAGGAGCTACAGGTAGGAATGCAAAGAAACTACGACGATTCATTGTTTCACCTCCGGTAATGGTGCCTTAGGAGCTAATCCAATCAATGCATCAATCATTTGTGGAGTGACTACAATAGGCAATCCATGCTTATCCAAACCTGAACCAAGACCTTCTTGTACCTTAAGACCAGCAACTGCCTGAAGAATAGGAAGTGCAGAAGCAAGCTTAGTAGCAATATAACGATCGTTAACAGCTTTCTGAACTGATTGATCAAACTCAAACGTATCTGCCCATCCAATAAAGTCTAGAGTAATACCAACAGAAGCAAAGTATTCTTTTACGCTCTTTTGAATACTTTCCATCATAGGTACCATATCTTCATTAGCCTGATCAAATGTACGTTTGCCGATTTCAGCACAAACAAGTGTCTGAACCTTCTTACGGCCTACATCATCCATAACATTAGCCAATGAACGCCCATAATAAACAGATGTAAAGATTACTTGTGGATCATTACGATTACCTTGTTGTGGAACTACACCAAAGCGGTAAAGAAACTTAGCCGCATCAACTTCTGATACAGATGCGCCAATAGAAACACCTGCTGTAATATTCAAACCTTCCTTTGATTGACAAGGAAATGATTGATCTGAAGAAGCAGTTCCACGATTAGCAGACTTTACCCATTCACGAGAGTAGGGGGTACGATCAACAATAATCAAACGACCTGTAGGTACATAAAAGTCCCAATTCAAAAAGCCGCCTGAATTACTCAACTTAGCATGAGGAACAATAAAACGCTTTGCAGCAATCTTATTATCACTCAAATATGATTCAGAATCAAACTTGGCTTGAGTATCTTTGTTTGCACCAACATCTGGAATCCAGAATGCTGATTCATTAGGAAGAATTGTATATGCTTCTGTCTTGTCAACAGTATCAGCATATGCAAATGCCTGTTGAGGATGTGCAATTATCACAAGCAATAACAGCGCAGTAGATGCAGCCAGAAATTCTTGAATTTTATTCTTCCAAATAGCAAACAGAGTAACAAAAAGCACTAGCGTTGAAATAAAATACACCGTGTTATTGATTGCAAAAACAAAACTCGTTGTAAGGTAAGTTGTTGTACTGTTATCAAATTGACTGCCTGCAACAGATCCTGTAATCAAAGTAGCCAAAGGATTAACTATACTAATTATTGTCATATAGACAAAAAAAGTAATAGCAGTTTTAATAATATTGCCGATCATTATAAATGCTCCATTATAAAGCGTTACAGTTTAATTAAATCTTCTAGTTGATATTTCTGTGACATATAGCTAGAAACATTGTCTAAGACTGTTCTTTCTAAATCACCTTCACGTCTAGGATATTCATTAACAGTAAAGTCTACATTATTAACTTTTTTAAAAGCTCTAATAATAGCTCTTACTGTATAACCAATACCAGTACCTAAATTTTCCAAACCATTAGCAGGTTTGTCTATTGCTTTAATTAAAGCTTCACATATTTCGTTTACATGAACATAATCTCTAATACAAGTACCATCAGGTGTATTATAATCTGTACCGTAAAGATTAAATTCACCGGTATTTGCAGCTTTAATTAAATTATAAAGAAGACCGTCCGGGTTAGTAGGAGGAAAACCATCAGTTCCTATTACGTTATAAAATCTAAAAATAGTATAATTAAGATCTTTTTTATTGCAAACTTCTTTTACCACATCTTCACATGCACGCTTTGAAAATGCATATGGATTATTAGGGCTAGATGCAGTCCCTGAAGAAGCAAAAATAAAATTATTATAAACAATCTTATTAAGTATATTAATTGTTCCACCAAGATTGTTATTATAATACTTAGAAGGTTCTTTAACCGATTCGTTAACCCTTACTAGTGCAGCAAGATGAATTACTGTATCTACAGAATAAAAAGTGAGTTTATCATTAATATCACCTTCATACTCTATTACTTCATACAAGTCATTATAATGTGAAAGCATCTTTACTAAATGCTGACCAATATAACCCTTACTGCCTGTAATAATAATTTTTTTCATTTAGTTAACGGATAACTTTCAAGTGATCAAAAACATAACCTGATGCTTTCAAGAATGTTTCAAATTGGCTTAACACAACATGAAGATTAGCTTCTGTAGCATCAAATGATATTTCTACTGTCTGGTCAGGATGATCATCCATTCCGCTGTTGACCATATCCATACGGAATGTGTATGTTACACTAAAATCGTCATTCATAATATAAACTCCAAATGATCTTCTACTACCTTAAAACGCACTGTTTGAGGATTGCCATTAATCTTAGTATAGTCTCTACCCCCATCAATAGCAACTTTATCGGCCGCACGATAATCATGACGGTACCGACTATATACGACTTTCTCACCTAAAACAATACCGGTATACTCTACTTCTGTAGCTGAGATGCCATTAGCAATCATTAGATCACCATCCATATCAAAATACAAACCAAAATAGTTAGAACCTTCTGGATGAGCTTTTTCTGTGTAGAAAATAGCACATGGAAAGTTGCCCCAGTCTCCACTCTTAAGTCTCAAACACGAATCAAAGATATAAGTAGCATTATATTTCTCTTCTATTTTTGCTATAGAATCTGGTCTAAGAAATGATGAAGTGTCTATCCACATTTATTTTTTCCTATAGTACATTGTATAAATTTTTTCTAACCCAACTTTGTTCGGATGCTTATGAATCCATTGTCCTGTATATGGGCTAAACTCTTTTTGGAAGTACAAATCCATTATATCGTTTTCTGTAGAAATGGCAATATTTATTTTAGATGCAAGTTCATCAAACTCAGCATCAGTCATAATAGAATCTGAATGTACTTCATAAGCATAAGCTGCTACTGATAATTTAATTCTATTTCGTCTTTCTATTTCAACCGGTGACCCCCAATTAGACTTAACTTCCATAAAGTCTTCTATACTCAAGACATACCTACTATATGCTTACAGTTACGACGGAACATAAAAGCCTGACAAGTACAAGACTTATAATTCTCTCCTACAGTTACAATATAAGTATCACCTTTAGAACCTGTAACTGAAAAAGTGCGCTCTTTTACTGCTTCTGTTTTAAAAGAAGTAGCAGCACCATCCATTTCTATAATATCTTCTTTAGGTATGATACGAAACTTAAACTTAGTATTTTCGCTTGTAGTAAGAGCAATAGCATCATACTCTACCCATTTAGGAGTAGCAACAAGCTCTCCTTCATAGGTATAGTAATTTTGTCCCATTGTACGGTGAGAGTTTTTAACTGTAACTTTCATTGCTTTGACACACAAGTAATATAAGGATGTAAGGAAGCAAACTCTTTTGCGATCATTTTAGATGATACTTCACAATGAGCTTTATCTTTTACTGGTGTCTCAATAGTTACTTTAGATTTCTCTACACCAGTAAAAGATAAAGATACAATCATAACTAGAACATAAGACATATTAACGATCAATTGCTAAATCATGATAGTAGTCAGCTGCATCTCCAAGATACTCTTGAAGGCGGTTATCAATTTCTTCTGAATTACTACAAACTATATCATAGGCTTCAGACCAATCCATTAATGGATTTTTATCCATAAGTTCCTCGACCATCTTGTCAAGAATTTGAACCCATAGTTCTTTCATATATTACATGCTCCAGTAAGTTTCTTTCGAAGGATCACAAGCAAGAGGAGTAGAAGCAAGAATCGTAACATCCTTGCCGGTCATAAGGCTCTTAACAACCTTAGTACGAGTTTCTTCCGTATGCTGAGCCTTTGCTTTCTTAAGATGCAGCTTAGCATTACCAATCTTCAAACCCAACTTATGGCAGAGTTCAGAAAGAATAACTTCGTCGGTATCACCCTTACGAAGCGAACCCATGATAAAATTACGAACTTCATTCCGTTTATGACGCATTTGAGTATCTCCATTTCTCATCTTATAATTAATCATAGCGGTTTTAGGAAAATAATGCAACTGTTATTTTTTACCCTACCTTAACATAGCAAACTTCTTCGATATCAATAAAATCTTCCTTCACTTCATATTCATAGTTATCAGTACCGTCACCTAAAAACATTTTTTCACTATATCTCAATTCTTCCATAAACTTTTTATCAATTTTTTCTCCTACAAACTCAACAGATACGTAACCAGAATCTTCAAACCGATACCAACCTTTTTTAGTAACTACTTCATTAATAGTATCAACATCACCACCAAAGAATTCTTCTGCCGACATACTACCTAATTCGAATTTATCCATAAATTCTTTTGCTAATTTGTTCATTTTCATCTCTCCATTTATCATATTATTATAATCGTATAAATCTGATATAAAATCTACTGTTTTTTTCATAAAAACGCCATTGAAATCATTGAGTTTTTTTAGATCTAGCTAACTTATTGAAATCATTATACTTTTTATATCAAAAAAACTCAATGATTTCAATGTCGTTTTTTTATAGATTTTATTATAAAAACATGCTATATTTAATTATAAGATAAAATAAAGGAGATAAAAAATGACAAAACGTATTTTCGCCACTTTTGACTTCGAGCACGAAACAGTTCTCGGCGACCTTTTAGACCTTTTATTCTGCTATCAAGGTAAAATTGAATCTTTTTTTCCTCGTGAAGATGTATGGGTTTTGACTCTATCTTTTTCAGCAGAAAAAGAATTAAAAAGCTTTATAGAAGATTTAGGTCGTGATCCGATTTACTAGTTGCTATTATTTTCAAAATACCGTATATTAGTATTATGAGAAATGGAGAAGTGAAATGAATGTCAATGAAGCAATATCATTAGCTAATCAGCTTGAACTTTTAATTACTAATTCTCTCACATACAATATGTCTCGAGAACAGCTCATACAAGGGATAGGATTTGTATCTAAGGAGCTACGTGAGTATGCGGATAAGCTAGATTCTGATATGTATAACGAATTAGGTCATGCATACGAGAAGTATGATGATGCAATGGTTGTTGGAGGTTAATATGATCCCTGTTACTTTTCCTGCTGGTCGTTATCTCATTGGTGATCTTTGCTACCGTGATGAATATATGTGGGATGCTATGCTTAATACACCTATGGGTAAAAAAGGCAAAGTAGAGAATTCCTATGAAGGTACTGTTCATGATTTTTGTATTTTAAGGACTAAGTGGGGTGATGGTGGTTATGATGATCAATATGGTAACGAATATTTTGTAGATTCTGGTACAATTGGAATTATGAGCTGGAATCAAGATAAAAAAGATAGCGGTACTGGTCGCACTTTTAATTTTGCCGGTCCGTTTCAAGTATATGAAGAAAACGGTAAGTTGGTTTTTGGTAGTATCATCATTAATACTGATCCAGTATATGAAGAAAAAGAAGAATATGAACTAGAGGAGACATTCTAATATGGATAAGCTATTAATTTTTTTAGGTGCTTTGGTTATCATTATCATCGGACCGTTTCTTTCAATCTGGGCATTGGATACTCTTTTCCCAGTGCTTAATATCCCCTATACACTTGAAACATGGTTTGCTGCTGCAATTTTGTCAGCTGGGGTATATACTAGACCTAATAAGAAAGGTTGATTATGTTTAACTTACAGGCTTGCTATTCTATCAATGATATACTATTCTCAGTATCATTGTTTACAATGATTTTAACAGTCATTGTTACATTTACGTATTTGATGGTTACGTTGATTAAAGATGCAGTGTTTGAAGTACAAGACATGAAATCTAAGAAAGATAGAGCCATAAATACTCAATGAGGAGTAGTATATGGCAATTATTACAGATCAACCACAAAATATTAATTTTCTTTCACCGTTAGGGTTCAGGTTTAAATTAGCCAGAACTCCTAATGTGAATTTTTTTGTTACTGATGTTAAACTGCCTTCTATAAGTTTAGGATTTGTAGAAGTTCCTTCACCGTTTAAAATTATTGAAATAGCTGGTAATAAATTAGATTACGGTGATTTTGAATTAACATTTAGATTAGATGAAGATTTAGAATCTTATTTTGAGATTTATAACTGGTTAACTGCTATCGGATTTCCAGAAGACTTTAAGCAATTTGCTAAATTAAAAAACTCTTCTAATGCATATGGCTCGCTTCAGACTCAATATTCAGACGGAACATTAACTATATTAACAAATGAAATGGTTCCTAATTATGAAGTTAATTTTGTCAATATGTATCCTACAACAATTAGCGATATAAATTTTACAGTTACTGATACAGATGTAAATTATATTACGGCAACCGTTACATTTAAATACCAGATTTATCGCATTAATAAAGCCCAATAAAGGTTTGTTATGAAACTAGATGATATTATGGAAATGTGGTCTGAGGACTGCAATGTGAATCGACTTGAGTTGGGTGAAGAGAGTCTTAAGCTTCCTAAACTTCACAGTAAGTATCTTCGCATTTTTACAGAAGAGAGACTTTTACTCCGTAGATTAGAAGGTGAACGTAAAGAGCTTATACTTCTTAAGCACGATTATTATCGCGGTGTAATGCCAGAAGAAGATTTAAGATCAAACGGTTGGGAGCCGTTCAGGCTTAACGTTCTTAAATCAGACATACCAATGTATATTGAAGCAGATCAAGACATCGTCAAATTAAACCTTCGTGTTGCTATGCAGCAGGAAAAGGTAGACGCATTAGAATCAATTATCCGCTCTATAAATAATAGAGGGTACTTGATTAAGAATGCGATAGAATTTGAGAAATTTAAAGTGGGCGCGTGATAAATTGAAGCTTGAAAAGGTAAATGAAGTTTACCTGAAAGTTAGCAGTGAAGCATCCGTCATCCAAGAACTTTCAGATCATCTTACTTTTGAAGTACCAGGAGCTAAATTCTCTCCTGCGTATAAAAATAAATTTTGGGATGGTAAAATAAGACTTCTTAACTCTTTAACTGGCTTGACTTATGCAGGCCTGGTTAAAGAGATTTCTGAGTTTGCTAGCGTACGTAACTATGATATAGAGGTTGATCCTGAACTACAACCTAAAGAATATATTGGAAATCCATATTCGCTTGGTATAAAAATCAATCCAAGAGATTATCAAATTAATGCTTTTAAACAAGCTGTATCCAATGAAAGAGGTATTTTTCTTTCACCTACTGCTTCAGGTAAGTCTCTTATCATATATGCATTGACAAAATATTATAATTGTGAGAACTATAAAGTATTAGTCATTGTTCCTACTGTATCTCTTGTTCTTCAGATGAAGAAAGACTTTGAAAGTTATACTGACGAACAATTAGACATTCATAGTATTACTGCAGGTGTTGATAAAGTATCAAAAAGCCCTATTGTTATATCAACATGGCAATCTATCTATAAGATGCCTAAGGATTGGTTTAATCAATTTGGTTGTGTGATTGGGGACGAGGTCCATCTATTTAAAGCTACTTCACTTAAATCAATTATGGAAAAATTAATTAATTGTAAATACCGTTACGGGTTTACAGGTACATTAGATGGTTCCTTGACTAATAAGATTACACTTGAAGGGTTGTTTGGTCCTGTCAAGCAGGTAACGACAACAACTGAGTTGATGAGTCAAGGTCATGTTGCTAATCTTAAAATTAAAGCTATCATTTTAAAACATTCTTTAGAAGATAAAAAATTAGCTAAGAAATTTACCTATCCGGATGAAATGGATTTCTTAGTTAGACACGAAAAGAGAAATAAATTTATACGCAATTTAACTTTATCTTTAAATGGTAATTCTCTTGTTCTTTTTCAGTATGTTGATAAGCATGGTAAAACGTTATATGATATGCTAACAGCCAAAGATTCAAATCGTAAAATTTATTTTGTACATGGTGGAGTAGAAGGTGATGACAGAGAAAGAATTAGAGGAATCGTTGAGGGAGAATCCAATGCTATTATTGTGGCAAGCTATGGTACTTTCTCAACCGGTATTAATATACGAAACCTTCATTCTGTTGTGCTTGCTTCTCCTTCTAAGTCTCGTATTAGAATATTACAGTCCATTGGACGTGGACTACGTATTGGGGATGATAAGTTTGAAATGACTTTATATGATTTAGCTGATGATTTAAAGTCAGGCACGCATACCAACTTTACCCTACAACATTTTACTGAAAGACTAAATATTTACAATGATGAAGGCTTTGATTATAAAATTTTCAATACGGAGCTTTAAATGAAGATTGTATTGTTTACAATACCTGGTAGCCCACCGATTGTTGGTGGTGTATCAGATGATCAAGATACAGATTACATGAAAGTAGAATACCCAGTAGTATTTTTAAAAGAAGAAAATTTAATTTATACAATTCCATATATGCCTTTAGCTAAACTAGGCGTTGTTCTTTTTAATAGAAATAATATTGTGAGTGTGTCTGCTGTTGACGAAGAAATTAAAAATGAATATGAAGAAGTAGTTAAAGCATTAAAACTTCAGAAGCACATATTTAAAAAACCAGATGAAGAAAAATTAAAAAAGATTATTGATAAGAAAGTCTTACATTAATTAGTTGAATTATTTTAATAAATCTGTTATTATAATAGTTATATTTACATACATTTATTTTAGGAATTATTATGGCAGATCCCAAGAAGAATAAGCATTATATTGATAATAAAAGATTTTATACTGAGATTTTAAAGCATAAAGCCGACGTAGAAAAAGCAAAAGCAGATGGTTTAGATGAACCAAGAATACCACCTTATATAGGTGAGTGCCTCTTTAAAATTGCAACAAGACTATCATTAAAACCAAATTTTGTTAGTTATACTTTCAGAGAAGAAATGATATCTGATGGATTAGAAAATTGTATAAATTATTTTCACAATTTTAATCCAGAAAAATCTGACAATCCATTTGCCTATTTCACACAGATTATTTGGTTTGCTTTTATTAGACGTATTGATAAAGAAAAAAAACATCTTTATATTAAACAAAAGACATTAGAAAATTTTTATTTTGAAGGTATGTTGGCTGAACAAGGTATTGGTGAAGACGACAGGACCGTAACTGTTAATTTAGATAACGAGTATATGAAGGGCTTAGTTGAATCTTATGATAAGAAGCAGCTAGAAAAACAAAAGAAAAATAAAGCCCGTAAGTTAGGAGTGGAGAAATTCTATGAATCAGAATAGAATACATTTAGTGCCGCAGATAGTTGTTGACTGCGCAGAAAATTTAATGAATGCAAAACACGATCATATGAAAGATACGTATACTATACGTTTGGAAACAATTCGTGATTATTGCGATGCAGCTTTAAAACAAGCAGGTAGCCCAACTAGACAAGTATTTGAAAAGAAAACTAAATCACAATTAAATTATTCTCGCATTGGTAGAAACAACGTATGAAAATTGCTTTGATAACCGATACTCACTGGGGAGTCAGAAATGACTCTCTTATCATGCACAACCAGATGAAGAAGTTTTTAGATGAAGTCTTTTTTCCAGCCCTCGATAGAGAAAATATTGATACTGTTATTCATCTTGGGGATCTCGTTGATCGTCGCAAGTATATTAACTATTTGACAGCTAAACGTCTTAGAGACGATTTTTTAGTACCTCTTTATGAAAAAGATATTACTATGCATGTTATTGCTGGTAATCATGATACGTTTTACAAAAATACCAATGATGTGAATGCATTAACAGAATTAGTTAGCGGTAAATTTAGTAATATTAAAGTATATCATAGTGAGCCTGTTGAATATAGTTTTGATGGAACTCATATTCTATTACTTCCTTGGATATGTGATGATAATCGTCAGTTAACATTAGACACAATTAAATTATCTATAGCTCCTATTGTGATGGGACATTTGGAGTTGAATGGTTATGAAATGTATAGAGGGCATGTATCCGATCACGGTGATGATCCTAAGATCTTTGATAAATTTGATCTCGTGTGTTCTGGGCATTATCATACTCGTTCCAATAGTACTAATATTTACTATCTTGGTACTCCTTGCCAATATACCTGGTCTGATTTTGGAGACGATAAAGGGTTTCATATCCTTGATACAGATACAAGATCATTAACTTTTATTTCTAATCCTTATACAAGCTTTAAGAAGTTCTTTTATGATGATCTCAATAAGCAGCTAGACGAAGTGCTGGTTTTTGATGCTGAAAATTATAAAGACTGCTACGTTAAAGTTATTGTAAAAAATAAAACTAATCCTTATTGGTTTGATCTTGTTATTGAACGATTAGAAAAATCTGGTGCTGCAGATCTGCAAGTGGTTGAAGATCATTTTAATTTAGATCTAGAAGAAGATTCTGATATTGTTAATGAAGCAGAAGATACAATGAGTATTGTACGCAAATTTATTAGCAGTATGAATATTAATACTGATAAGAAAAGAGTTGAAACTATTATTCAAAACCTTTATATTGAAGCACACCAGATTTTATGAGGACTACTTGTGATATTTTTTAAGACTCTTCGTTATAAAAATTTCCTTTCTACTGGTAATACATTTACAGAAATTAGTCTTGGTAAAAATCAGACTACTTTGATTGTTGGTGAGAATGGTGCAGGTAAGTCAACAATACTTGATGCACTATCTTTTGCTATGTACAATAAACCGTTTCGTAAAGTAAACAAGCCACAACTAATGAACTCTATTAACAAGAAAGATCTTGTAGTAGAGTTAGAGTTTGATATTGGCTCTAATAAATATAAAATTATTCGAGGTCTTAAGCCTAATATTTTTGAAGTCTATCAGAATAATAATATGATTAGTCAGGATGCCGATAATCGTGACTATCAAGAAATTCTTGAGAAGCAAATTCTTAAATTAAATCATAAGTCTTTTTGTCAAGTAGTAGTGCTTGGGTCAGCATCGTTTGTACCCTTCATGCAACTACCTGCTGCATCACGTAGAGAAGTTATTGAAGATCTTTTAGATATTCAAATTTTTTCTACTATGAATAGCTTACTAAAAGAAAAAATATCTACTAATGCTACTAAAATAATGGATGTTGAATATCAATATGATTTAACATCTGAGAAGATAGCTATGCAGCATCAGTATATTGTAGCAATGCAAAAAAATAATGATGAGCAGGTAGTTAAACTAAAATCTGATATTAAAGAATATATGGATAAAATAGAAGCAGAAAAAGTTTTAATTGCTTCTCTAGATGAACAAATTGGGTTGCTTAATGACCAGATTAATGATCAAGACCAGGTTAGTAAAAAGCAAAAAAAATTACAAGTCCTCGAGACCCAGCTTGACGATAAGCTTACCAAACTCCAAAAAGAAATCGAGTTCTTTAATTTACATGATACTTGCCCTACATGCAAGCAGGGCATTGATAATGACTTTAAGTGCGAGACTGTTGCAACTAAAGAAAACCAAATTCAAGAGACTAGCGATGGGATCGACCAGCTCCGTCAAGAGATACAAACAATACAAGATAAAATCCAAACTATTGCCAATATCTCATCACATATCACGAGCCTTAATATTGAAAAGATCACACACTCAAATAGCATATCAGGTCTTCTTTCCCAATGCAAAAAAGCAGCAAAAGATATTGATGAACTTCAAAAGAAAACGGACGACTTCGTATTAAACGATGATAAGATGAAAGAGCTAGAACATACTATTGGTTCGTTAGCGGAACAAAAAGGTGAACTACTAAGAGATAAAGATGCATTATCCGTTGCAGCTATCGTTCTTAAAGATAATGGAATTAAGGCTCGTATTATTAAACAGTATATACCAGTGATTAATAAATTGATTAACAAGTATCTGGCAGCTATGGATTTCTTTGTTAACTTTGAGTTAGATGAGAATTTTAATGAGACTATTAAGTCAAGGTTTAGGGATGAATTTTCTTATGCATCGTTCTCAGAAGGAGAAAAGATGCGTATTAACTTGGCTATTCTTTTTACTTGGAGAGCTGTTGCTAAGCTTCGTAATAGTGCTTCAACTAACTTACTTATTATGGATGAAGTCCTTGATGGTTCAATGGATAGTAATGGCACTGATGAGTTCCTTAAAATTATAAACAACCTAACTCAAGACACAAATACATTTATTATAAGTCATAAAGTTGACCAATTAGTAGATAAATTTAGTAATGTGTTGAAATTTGAGAAACATAAAAACTTTAGCAGGGTAGCAGCATGAGTGAAGATCAAACAATAAAAGATCTTAAAGCCTATAAAGAAGGTTTTAAAGATGGTTACAATGAAGCTGTAAAGTTTTATATTTTAAATCCTATGAAGAATATGCGACCACAAGATAATACATGGTTGAGTTGTCCTGTCTGTGGTAGAACAGGTGCTAGTGCTGTTGTATGTAATATCTCCAATTGTCCTACAAGAGCATATTCGGGTGCTATAGGTGCAGCTGGTAGAGATCCTTTTAGCGATTATCCATTAGGTGCTAATGGACCTACAGGCGGAGATGTCAAGTGAGTGATTTTGAAGATAGATATCGTAAATGGCATACTTACATGTCATATGTAAAGAGTGCTATTCGTATAGTTGCTTTTGCAGGTCTAGCATTGTCTATTACTGATGCAAGAGTAACTGCTACTTTACTTTTAATTGCAGAACTAGTCGGTATTGTTGAGGAGTGGGTATAATATGGGTTTGCTGCTTTTTTCTATGCGAGGTGAACAATATCAAGAAACGTTTCAATCACTTCCTTTACCTGATTGGAGCCCAAGAAAATTTCCATTCACACAATCGGTCAGTCGTATTGTTAGAGGTATAGACCCGTTTAATTACACATCAGTATGTGAACCTATTTCTGATATTGTTAATATGCCAGTAAACAGATTTTCTTTTGAAGAAATGTGTTTACAAAGAGCGTTTGAAATGAAAAAATTAGATAGCAATATCTATATAATGTACAGTGGTGGTATAGATAGTACATCAGCTCTAGTTGCATTTTTATTAACATGGACTTTAGAAGATCTTAAAAGAGTTTTTATTGTAACCTCAGATGAGAGTAGAATAGAGTATCCTGAATTTTGGGTAGATATATGCAAAGTTTTTGAAGGAAGAATTTTAACATCTTTTGATCATGTTGAAAATTACTGCAAAAAAGGATATGTAATTACAGGTGAGCATGGCGATCAGTTATTTGGTAGCGATGTTATTAATAGTTCAGTTCATCATTTTGGTTATAAGTCAATTCATGCACCCTGGCAAGTATATATTCCTACTGTATATTATAAAATGTTTGGTTCTAAAATATCTAATAATATGATCGATGTTTATGAGCCTTTGCTAGAGTATTGCCCATTTAAGCTCAAGTCTACGTTTGATTGGTTATGGTGGTTTAATTTCACTAATAAATGGCAACATGTAAAATATAGGATGTTATCTTTCAGCCCGTGGGAAGATCCTAAAAACAACTTTAAGAAAATTATTCATTTTTATGATACACCGCAATGGCAACGCTGGAGTTTAGATAATCATGATAAAAAAATGGGACCTACGCTTTACGATTACAAATTTGTAGCTAAAGATTTTGTTATCAAGTATACAAAACATGAATCTTTTAGAAATAAAAGAAAAGAAGGTAGTTTAAGTAATGTTTGGAATCAATTTGAATGTTACTATGCAATAGATACAGATTTTAATTTTTTAACCTTCGAAGAAGGTATCAAATATATTAATAAAGGAGATAAGAGATGATTTTATTTGAAAATGGTTTATATGAGCCTATTGATGCTAGAGATACAATGTATCCATCATTTGCACAAATGGTAGTAAATACTGAAAAGACAATAGACTGTAATTATGCAACAGTGTATGGGTTTTCTTATGGTGATGGTAAAATAGAAATTGATAGTGAAATTTATACTCTAAAAGCTGGTGAATTCTTTTCTATACCTGTAAGGGAAAATAAGCCAACATTTAGTACAACAAGTTCTATCTTTACTGTAGTACGTTTAGGTTTTATAGGACAACATGTAATAGGTAAAATTGAAAAGACCGGTCGTCTATCTTACATCGATGGTTGTTCAGATACTATGTTAGTATATCCACCTCGTTTTGGTGATCCAAGTCTTAACTATCTTCACTTCCCTTCAAACATAAATCAATCATTCCATACACATCCTAGTATTCGATTTGGTATTGTAATTAGCGGTGAAGGTTACTCAACTCTACAAGATAGTGAAACTAAACTTTCTTCTGGATCTATTTTCTGTTTAGAAGAACAAGAATTGCATAGATTTAGAACTGAAAATTCTCATATGAATATTATTGCTTATCACCCAGACGGTGAATGGGGCCCAACAGATGAGAACCATACTATGTTAAACAGAACATATCTAGCAGGTAAATAATGATTGTTAAATTTCCTGATCCAATTTTAATTAGACCGGTTCAACCGTTTGATTTTAATAATCCTTTTCAAGATCCTTCTGAATTAGCTCTTGAATTAATGAAAGAAATGAACGATAATAATGGAATAGGTTTAGCAGCAAACCAAATAGGGAAACCATACGCAGTATTTGCAATGAAAGGTTACCCAGATAATTTTGTTTGTTTTAATCCCAAGATTGTTAACACTTCTGATGATCTGGTTGAAATGGAAGAAGCATGTCTTTCATTTCCAGGTGTTGTATTAAAAATTAAAAGACCTAGTCAAGTAAGACTTAGATTTCAAATGCCTTCAGGTATGACAGATACTAAAACGTTTGATGGTCTAACAGCTCGTACAATACAACATGAAATGGAACATCTGAACGGTGAATTGTTTATTAATAAAGCTAATCGCTATCATAGAGATAAGGCAATGAAAGGTTATTATAATGGAAAATAAAAAAGATGGGTTCAGGGTAGGTAATTACTTCTGTGTGTTACCTGATGGTAATTTTATTGAAGAGACAAAAGAAGACGGTGTGTATATTACTTTAGAAATTTATCGTATTGAAAAAGATAACTCTATGGTAAGCGTTAGTGCAGACGATATTACACCAGAGATTGAAGATCAGATTAACGAAGAAATTAATAAAATGATGTTAGCTGCTATTGAGCAAGAAGAGAAAGAAGCAAAGAATGTCTAAGATTAAAGTTGCAGAACTATTTTATTCATTACAAGGTGAAGGGCAGTATCTTGGTACTCCTTCAGTTTTTCTTCGCGTGTTTGGATGTAATTTTCAGTGTGCTGGTTTTGGTATGCCTCGTGGGCAATTATCTCAAGAAAGAATGGATATTGATCCTGCTAAGTATGACTCTTATGATTCACTACCTCTTGTTCATACCGGTTGTGATTCTTACGCTTCTTGGGATCCACGTTTTAAACATCTCTCTCCAATGATGGAAATTTCTGCAGTCGTTGACAAAATGCAAGAACTTCTCCCTGATGGTAAATTTGGCCCTGATAAGCATTTAATTCTTACTGGCGGTGAACCTCTTTTAGGTTGGCAGCGCGCTTATACTGAATTGTTTGAAGAGCTTGCTAAACGTGAGATGAACCTTACTCATATTACGTTTGAAACTAATGGTACTCAAATGTTAAAGTCAGAGTTTATTGACTGGTTAGAAACTAATCAATATTATGCTGGACTTGATATTACTTTTAGTGTATCATCTAAATTACCATCATCAGGTGAATCATGGGAAGATGCTATTAAACCAGAAGTAGTACAGCAGTATTACCACCACTCATCTTTGACTTACTTTAAATGGGTTATTTCTAATGAAGATGATTATCAAGATGTATTAAATGCAATTGAAGCATATGAAAAGGTGATCGATGTAGGTATGATGAATATTCCTATCTATTTGATGAGTGTAGGTGGCACATCTGAAAAATATGATCCAAATCATCGTTGGGTAGCAGAGATGGCAATGAAAAATGGATGGCGCTATACACCTAGACTTCAGGTAGAGTTGTGGCGCAACGCGTGGGGAACGTGATGAGAAAAAGTTCTGATATAATTGATGATTTTATTAATTCTTTAGAGAAATTAATTGACGATTTAGATGATGAGTGGCATCATAATGATGAGGGTGAGTGGCGAATGGCAGACAATATTCGTAAAAATATTCTCCCTCATTCTAAAGAAAAATTTAAATTGCATTTAGATGAATATATTGATAGGCGTATTGAAACATACTGTGATAAAAATATGATTCAACGTATTAAATTTCAAGATCTTGAGGAGCAATAATGTATTATTCAACAAAGACATATGGTACTGATAGAGGTTTAAGTTGTTGCTTCCGTCAATGGAAAGCAGATCATAGTCACTGTTCTACTCTTCATGGCTACTCGATCGGTATTAAATTAATTTTTAAATCAGAAACCCTTGATGAAAAAAACTGGGTTATGGACTTTGGTGGACTAAAAGCTTTTAAGGCTTGGGCTGATCATATGTTTGATCATACAATGCTTATTGCACAAGATGATCCACATTTAGATACTTTTATCGAATTGAATAATATTGGTGGTGGTTTTAACGATAGCGGTGTTGTTGATCTGCGTATAGTTGATGCAGTTGGATGTGAGGCATTTGCTGAAATGACTTATCACGTTATGAATAATATCTTGAAATCATTTCAGGAAGGTGATATAGTAGAGATTGATGATCAAGAATATACTGCACGGTATCCTGTCAACAAAGGTGTAAAGCTAGTTTCGGTAGAAGTATTTGAACATGCAGGTAATTCTGCAGTATACGAAGGTGAATAATGATTAAAGGTTATAGAGATTATTTTACACCAGTAGTAGTAGAAGAAGAGCAGCCGATTAAAAAACTTTCAGCTATTATTTTTTCTTGCTCATTAAAATCAGATCCAAATAAATCTATGTCTCATTATCTTAGTGAGATAGTTAAAGATAAGTTTGATGCAGAAAATATTGAAACAGAAATTGTTTATATTAAAGATCTAAAAGATTTTAAATTTGGTGTAGAAAGAGAAGTTGAAGGTGAAAAAGATGACTTTACAGACTACATTGATAAAGTAATTAATTCTGATATAGTTATTGTTGCCACTCCTATATGGTGGGGCGTCCATTCTAGTCTTGCACAAGCAGTCTTAGAAAGATTAACTTGGTTTGATGATGAAGCATTAAGAACAAATCATAGTTTACTTTACGGTAAACTTTTTGGTACTATTGTTTCAGGTGCAGAAGATGGATGGCAACACATTCAAGGTAATATGTTTAATTTTGCTTCTGAGCTAGGGTTTATAGTTCCTCCAAAAGCTTTTATTTCATCTAAGATGCAGAGTAAAAAAGAAATAGATAAAGACAAAGAGACACAAGACCAAGTTAATAGTTTTACTACTATTATGGTTGATCTTTGTAAAGTAATTTCATATAATGATTTAAATCAGTCGTTTCAATCAAATGGATTTTTGCAAGTAGGTACACTTGCTGGTAAAAAATAATTGCAAGATATATGAAAGAGTTAGATATGAATGAATTAAACACACTACCAGTATCAGTAAGAATTAAGGAGCAATTAAAGAATGCCAATATTCGTTATTTTGCCAATGATAACGTTAGTCAATTTTTGGACGATGAATCTCGTGCTCTACTCATCGACGAGGTAGCAGATAAATTTGAAGGTGTTTTACGCTCTTTGTTAATCGACGTCGATAATGATCCTAATTCCAAAGGCACTGCTCACCGTCTTGCTAAGATGTACATTAATGAAATTATGTCTGGGAGATATTATAATGAACCTACTGTCACTTCATTCCCTAATGACGGGTCGCATGGAACGAAGCCTTATCATGGTATGCTTGTTGTCCGTGCTGAACTTAAGTCTATGTGTTCTCACCACCATCAACCTGTTACGGGAACCGCTTACATTGGAGTCATCCCTTCTACTAATGTTATCGGTCTCAGTAAGTATATTAGGATTGCACAACATTGTGCAAGACGTGGCACTCTTCAAGAAGAACTTTGCGGGGACATCGCCGCAGCAATAAGTAAAGCAACACAGTCTAAAGACGTTGGTGTTTATATTGAAGCAACCCACGGCTGCTGTGAAAACAGAGGTATTATGGCTTCTAATAGTCTCACACAAACGTCAGTATTACTTGGTGATTTCTTAGATGATGCTTCAGTAAAGAATGAATTCTATAGTAATATTAAGTTACAGACAAGTCGTTATAGCTGTAACTAATTGAAATACATGAGGTTCTTTTCAGTTGATTTTTTACTGAAAAGAACCTATTATTATAATTATAGGAAGAAATGGAGAATCACCTATGATTAATCTTGATCAATACGTTAAAGCAGTTTGGGATGCAAAGACTGACGCAGATAAACGTACTGCAATGGAGGCATTAGTAGATGCTTCTCATGCCAAAAAAGAAACTAAAATTCTTACCAAGCTTAAAATTAAAACTCTGTATGGCAAAAAGCTAGACTCTTTTGCTACCAACTATGCTTTTTCTGGTGAAGGTATGAAGGTAAGTTAAGATGAATTACTCATATTTTAAGAAAAACTATCTAATAGATAATTTATTAGATTATGATGGATATCCTAAACATACGCGATTTATTAAAAAGCTCTTTTATAGGTTTGCAGATGAGTTATTTAATGATTTTGGGTTTAATATGCGTAAATGTTCTATATGCGGAATTGAAGATAAGTGGAATGGCAGACCTTTTATGATGGAACTTGACCATATTAACCGTATTACTAATGATTCAAGAATTGAAAATCTCAGAATTATATGTCCTATTTGTCATTCACAAACAGATGGTTACAAAAATAGGAAGATAACTATCGAAGAATATCATAGAAAGATGGTATGTGATGGTATGGTATGAAAACTCAGAAGGCCGGCATGGTAAAAATGGTGCTAAAGGTGATGCTGGTGAAAAATTTGTATCTGAGTATTTTGAAAAAAGAGGATTTGAATGGAAACATTTAAAAGATCCACACAGTCAGTATAATAGAGGTATAGATTTTATTGTTAATGGGTACCCTATAGATGTAAAAACAAATGGTAAGGAAAACACTCTTACTGTTGAATTGAAGAAAGAAGGCAAACAAGGTTGGCTTTATAAATCAGAAGCTGTATTTATTTTTGGTGTTGATTTAAAGCAAAAAGAAATATATGTTTATAGATTAGTAAAAATGCGTGAATATGTTAAAGAAAATATTAATAAAGCTTACTATAGAGGTGATGATTTGTTAATTAAAGTTCCTAAAACTTTAGAATTTATAAAAAGGTTACAATGAAAATAGCACATGAAGCTCCTATAAGTATATTTCCTACAGTTCAGCTTATGACCGATTATGATTATGCGCTGGTACATTTATTTGAATCTAATTTAATGTATTACCGCATGTTCAAGGATGCAGTGGTAAGCGGACGTGAAGTAATTCTTGATAATTCTATTTTTGAATTAGGTACATCATTTGATGGTGATACTTATTTTAATTGGATTGAAAAGTTACAACCTACATGGTACATTATACCAGATGTACTAGAAGATAAACAGGGCACTTTGGATAAAATGGATAATTGGTTATCTAAGTATAAAGTCTCTTCAAATATTAAATCTATTGGTGTTATTCAAGGTAAGACTTTTGATGAGCTTGCTGAATGTTATTTAAAGATTGCTCCACGGGTAGATAAAATTGCAATCTCTTTTGATTACTCATACTATATAGAATCAACAAAAGATATTAATCCTACTAGCAAATACGCTGCATGGATGTTTGGTCGTCAAGCATTGTTAGAGGATTTACTTGCTGATGGTATTATAGATACTAACAAGCCCCATCATTTATTAGGTTGCGCTTTACCACAAGAATTCTCTGCCTATAAAGACTATAAGTGGATTGACTCTGTTGATACTTCTAATCCTGTAGTACACGGGTTAAATGGTATACATTATACTTCTAATGGCTTAGATAGTAAAATTTCTACTAAGCTTATTGAGTATATGAACGAACAAGTAACCGATATACAACTTGGTATGGTTAAATATAATATTGAAAAATTTAGAGAGTTTTGTAATTGAGACCGTGGATAGCTCTTTTTAGTCAAACTGGAAGTGAACTCAAAAGTATTTGTGATCACTTTAACGTATGGCCTACAAACATATATACTAACAATTATAATGAAGATCAATGGGCTCATAATATACCTGTTGATAAAGTAACCATTATGAGCCATGATGCTATTCATAATGGATTGCGCTTTACTAAGCAAAATTGCTTTGTAACCTTGCATGGATATCTTCGTATTATACCTGCTGACGTTTGTAAAATGCATGACATTTACAACGGTCATCCTGCACCTATACATCTTTATCCAGAACTTAAAGGTAAAGACCCTCAAGAGCGTATTTGGGAAGGTAATGCCAGGTATCATACATTAGGTTCAGTTATTCACAGAGTAACAGAAGGTGTTGATGAAGGCGAAATAGTTTATAGTGTTATTGAAGATAATACTTGCATTAGTAAGGAAGAGCTTTATAATACACTTAAGGATTGCTCATATAATTCGTGGATTGAATTTTTAGAAAGTAAGATAGATGTCAGCAAAAGATAATAAAGATGCAATTAGACCTAATCATTATAAAGGTAAAGGTAAATACGAATGCATCGATGTAATTGAAGATCTCTGCAATACTTCTACTAATGATCGATTTACTGACTACAATAGGTTTCAAGCTTTTAAATATGTCTGGCGTGCAGGTAATAAAGATCCTGTAATTCAGGATCTTAAGAAAGCTATTACGTTTTTAGAATTTGCAATTGCATATGAGGAAAAGAAAAATGTCAAGTAAGATTGAAGATATTGCATCCGTACACTTAGGAAAGGCTGGAGATGGATCAGTTGTTAAGCCTTATATTACTCCCGATTTTATTGATCGTAGCCTTCTTGTGGGTATTCCTCGCATGCTTAATCGCACTGCTTACAATATTGATGAATCTGATCTACCTTTCGTTGGTTTTGATACTTGGAACTGTTATGAGTTTTCTACCCTTACTGATAATGGGTTTCCTGTTTGTGGTGTTATTAGGATTAGTTATCCGTCTGATTCGCCTAATATTGTAGAGTCAAAGTCACTTAAACTCTATATGAACTCATTTAACATGACTCACTGTGGTAAGACCGTTGAGGATGTTATTGCAAAAGCAGAAGAAGTTATTATTCAAGATCTTGCACCTGCATTAGGTATTGAGTATGATGATCTCTCAGTATCATTTGTTAATGAGTTTTCAGATACAGTAACACCAATCAAGAATTATTTTGCTCTTCTTGAAACTACAGTAGATGTAGAAAATATTTCGTTTGACCATTTTAACGAAGATCCAGATATCTTACAAATTGTAGATTATACTGGTATGAATCAAAATGGTATGCAAGTACGTTCTGCAGTTCTTCGTTCTAACTGCCGTGTTACTAATCAGCCAGACTGGGGTGATGTATATATTTCATTCAGAGGTGAAAAAGGTGTAACACCTGAATCACTACTACAGTATATTGTTTCTATGCGTAAAGAAAATCACTTTCATGAAGAGATTTGTGAGTGCATTTATAAGCGACTTCATGATATGCTACAACCAGAAGATCTTTTTGTAGCATGTCTGTATACACGTCGTGGTGGTATTGATATTAATCCAGCACGCGCTTCTAGCTATGAGCTATTAATGACTTATGCAGATAATCTAAGCAAGACTCATAAATTGAACAATAAGACATTGAGGCAGTAATGAACTTACAAGAAGCATTAGCAGCATTACCTGATACAGATGATAATGTAGTATCCGTTCTTTCTGGTGGAATGGATTCTACTATCATGACTTACATCCTTGTTGCAAAGTATGGCAAGGAAAGAGTTTTTGCTTTATCATATAACTATGGTCAAAAGCAAAAGAAAGAACTTGAGATGGCTGCCAAGACATGTGAATATCTTGGCATTGCTCATAAAGTATTGGATCTTGGAATTCTTGGTGATATTGTAAAGGATGTCAGTGCAAATATCGGCGGCACTGACGTGGCTATGCCAACCATCAAAGATGTTCTTGGAGATCCACAACCTAAAACTTATGTACCATTCCGCAATATGATCTTAAATGCATTAGCATTTTCATTTGCTGAATCTAATAAAGCTTCTCATGTATTTACCGGTTTACAAGTACATGACGAGTATGGCTACTGGGATACTTCTCAGAAATTTGTTGATAATATGAATGCAGTTGCTGGTCTTAATCGCACCCACAAGGTTAAGCTTGAAGCGCCTTTTAGTCAATTAGCAAAGTGGGAAGAGATCAAGATTGCAGAGGAGCTTGGTAATGTTAAACTTGAATACACTCTTACTTGTTATGATCCTGATGATGATGGAAGGTCATGTGGTGTTTGCCCCAGCTGTTCGGAGCGTATACAGAATTTTATTAGAGCTAATGTTCGTGATCCTATTGCTTACGTACACGGTATCGATTGGGATAGATTTATATAATGTGCAGTATCATTGGTTCTTTCAGTAAAGATAAAATTGCTGACCTCGTAAAGCTAAACCTTTATAGAGGTCAGCATTCATATTCTTATTCTTACTATAACCTTGAAGATAATACAATCCAAGTAAACAGAGGCTTAGGTGAGATACCTCTTGATGCTATTAACATACCCGATAGGTGCTATTGTATTGCTCATATGCAGGCGCCTACAACAGAAAATAAAGATATAAATTCTGTTCACCCTGCTTATAGTGGTAATGCTTTACTATGGCATAACGGTATAGTAAAGGCAAAATGGATTAACGAACGTAAGCAACAATATGAAGGTGACCGTTATAATACTTGGGATACTTATTTGATTTTAAAGCAGTATGCTGAGGAAGGTCACCTAAATAATATTGATGGTACTTTTTCCTGTGTGTACTACAGTCCTATGGAAGGATTGCAGTTGTTTCGCAATCTCATTTCACCATTGTTCATAGATGATGATCATAATATCTCATCTACAAAATTTGAAAATTCTCAACCATTACCTGCAAATATTATCTGGAGTTTTAATCCAGGTGAAGGTATTATAAGAGATGGTATTTTTAATACAGTTGAAAACCCTTATTATGGATTAGATTTATGAGTATGTTACATATTGCTTCAAAGAAAACCAAATCAAGTTTAACCAATATGTTGGATGAAGATATCCAACCTAATGCCGTTGATCTTCGTCTTGATAAAATTTTTATTATTCATCCTGCTCTCTTTACTCTTGGTACTGATGATACTGGTAAAGAAATCAAAAAGCATAGAGGATCAGTAGAGATATATCCTGATAGTGAAGGTTACTTTTATTTGCATCCAGGTAATGCATACGAAGTTATTATGGAAAATGTTATTGAGGTAGGTGATGGTGAAGCAGGTTGGGTTATTACCAGAAGTACTCTTAATCGTAATGGTTTGTATATTACTTCCGGTTTATATGACTCTGGCTATCATGGAGTTATGGCTGGTGCTCTACATGTAAAAAATGGTCCAGCAAAAATTAAAAAAGGTAGCCGTATTGGCCAGTTTTTACTTTTTAAGTCTGAGTCACTAAAGAAGTATGATGGTGATTATGGTCTCGGTAAAGAGCATGATAAAAAATATACTTGAATATATTAAATGGTCTAACTTATTAATAAAATTTAGATTAAACCCATTTCGGTGGCATATATCCTATAGTTGGTATACTCATAGTGATATGGATCCTGGAATGTTAATAAATGCGCATTTAGAATTTGGTCCATTAGAAATTGCATTATGGATTGATGATGGTAGTTGGTAAAAAACAAGGAAAAATAAAAAATGGAAATTAAAATTGATTTAGAATTATTGCGCTCTAAGAAAATTTTCTTAGCTACACCAATGTATGGTGGTAATTGTAACGGCATGTATACCCGTTCATTGTGTGACTTGACCGCTATGTGTGTTAAGTATGGTATTGAACTTCGTTCTTACTTTCTTTTCAACGAGTCCTTGATTACACGTGCTCGTAACTATTGTGTTGACGAGTTTATGCGTTCAGGTGCAGATCACCTTCTATTCATTGACTCTGACATTGGATTTAATCCACAAGACGTTATTGCTATGATGGCATTGCAAGCAGCAGAACCAGAGAAGTATAATGTTATTGGTGGTCCATATCCTAAGAAGTGTATTACATGGGAAAAGATTCTTGCTGCTGTTAATAAAGGTGTAGCAGATCAAAATCCTAATCAGTTAGAAGATTTCGTCGGTGATTTTGTTTTTAATCCAGTTATTACAGGTGAGCAGACTTCTATTCGTCTTGATGAGCCAGCTGAAGTTCTTGAGATCGGTACAGGCTTTATGATGGTAACACGTGATACTTTCTTGACATTTGAAAAAGAGTATCCACAGTATTCCTATAAACCAGATCATGTTCGCACCGAAGCCTTTGATGGTTCACGTGAAATTATGATGTACTTCCAGGCTGAAAAAGATGGTTTAGATTATGGCAAGTTCTATGCTGACGGTATGCAGAAAATTGCCGCTATGCGTCTCAACGATCCTGATCTAGTACAAGCAGAAATTGAAAAGTTAATGGCAACTGCTATTGAAATGGATTCAAGAACTTCTAAGCGTTATCTCTCAGAGGATTATTGGTTCTGTCAATTAGTTCGCCGTATTGGATTGAAGGTCTGGTTGTGCCCTTGGATGCACTTACAGCATGCTGGTACATATGTGTTTGCTGGTAAGCTACCTGCATTAGCTTCAATTGGTGCATCTGCAACTGCTGATGCTGCTCTTCTTAATAAATTTAAGAACGGCGGTGTAGCTAAACCAGCAATCGCACCTTCAAAGTCTACACCGGTCATTGCTAATGATCCTGCTCTTCTTAGCAAGTTTAAGAAGATTTAACAGAAAGTTAATATATTATGAAATTAAGTGAACATACAGTTAACATTCTTAAGAATTTCTCTAATATTAATCCAATGTTGTTAGTGAACCCTGGTAGTTCACTAACAACTATGAATATTAATAGATCTATATTTGCTTCAGCAAACGTAGAAGAGAATTTCCCTAGTCAGTTTGCTATCTTTGAACTACCTAAATTTTTAGGTGTACTTTCTCTGTTTAAAGAACCAGAGTTAGAGTTTGGTAGCAAGCAAGTTAAAATTGCTTCTGGTCGTCAATCAGTAAATTATACATTTGCAGATCCTTCTATGGTTGTTGCACCAGATCCAAATAAAAATATTAATTTTCCGGCTGCTGATATTGAGTTCTCCATTTCTCAAGAAGAATTGCAACGTGTAGTGAGAGCCACTGCAGTTCTTCAGTTGCCGGATATTGCAGTGATAGGTGATGGTGAAAACATCTCTATCACTGCTACCAATTCTAAGAATCCTACTACAGATGGTTTTAGTATTGTTGTAGGTAACACTAATAAGTCATTTTCAATGTTTTTTGAAGTGGCTGACATTATTAAGTTGATTTCTTCTGATTATAATGTTAAGATATCATCTAAAGGTCTTTCACAATGGAAGTCTGATAATGTTCTTTATTATGTGGCTGTAAAGGCTAATAGTTCTTTTACAAATTGAGGTGATAAAATGAATGAGTTCTTATGGGTAGAAAAGTATCGCCCTAAGACCATTAATGACTGCATTCTGCCGGAGGGTCTTAAACAGACCTTTCGGCAATTTGTTGTTAATGGTGAAATACCTAACTTATTACTGACAGGTGGTCCTGGTATTGGTAAGACAACAGTAGCGCGTGCTATTTTAGAACAAATTGGTTGTGATTATATTATTATTAACGGGAGTATGAATGGAAACATCGACACACTTCGTAACGACATCCAACAGTTTGCTTCCTCAGTATCTTTCACTGGAGGTCGTAAGTATGTTATTCTTGACGAAGCTGACTATCTTAATGCCAATAGCACTCAGCCTGCTTTGCGTAACTTCATGGAAGAGTTCTCACGGAATTGCGGTTTCATTCTTACATGTAACTTTCGCAATCGTATTATTGATCCTCTCCATTCTCGTTGTTCTGTCGTAGAATTTAAAATAAATAAAAGTGACTATCCGAAGCTGGCTGCACAGTTCTATAAGAGAACTTGTAGGATCCTGGAGGGCGAGAATGTTACATATGATAAAGCCGTTGTTGCTGATCTTGTTTCTAAGCATATGCCTGACTGGCGTCGTGTGCTTAATGAATTACAAAGATACTCTGTAAATGGAACAATTGACACCGGCATATTTGTTAATCTATCTGATGATTCTTTTAAATCTCTTGTAGGATTAGTTAAAGCAAAAAACTTTGCAGATATGCGCAAATGGGTAGGTGAAAACTCAGATTCAGATTCTACTGGATTATTCCGTAAATTTTATGATCAGGCCTATCAATATATTAAGCCTCAATCAATACCTGAACTTGTTATGATTATTAGTAAGTATCAGTATCAGGATGCTTTTGTTGCTGATAAGGAAATCAACCTTACTGCGTTTCTTACAGAAACAATGATGAATATTGAATTCCTATGAACCCATTTGATTTTGTAACTAATATTAATGGAGCTAAAAAAGATCTGATTAGAGATTCAGATAATCCTGATCTTATGGAGAAGTCTTATAACCCCTTTCTAGTAAATAGGGCTTTATCCTATTTTATAGACACAATCATGTATGCTAATGAGATAAATCAAGCAAAACATATAGATTCTATACTTCAAAACGATTATTACCTAAATAGTGTACGTTCAGGTAAAAGATTTTCAAAATGGGCTAAACCCATTGAAAACTCCGATATTGAGAGTATACAAGAATATTATAAAGTAAGTTACATGAAGGCTTTGGATATTATAAAGGTATTATCCAGAGAACAGATTGACCTTATAAAAACAAAAATAATAAAAGGTGGTAATCATGTTCAACATCAATCAGCTAGTGGAAGTGAGACTAAAGAACGCTGAAGATTTTTTGAAAGTAAGAGAGACTCTTTCCAGAATAGGTCTAGCTTCTAAAAAAGATAATACTCTATATCAATCTTGCCATATTTTACATAAGCAAGGTAAATACTACATCGTACATTTTAAAGAATTATTTTTATTAGACGGTAAAGATTCTACTATATCAGATGGTGATATAGCACGTAGAAACCGTATCATTCATTTATTAGATGAATGGGAATTAATAGAAGTAGCTGATTATAAGAAGATTGAAGAGCCAATCTCCCCTCTTAGTCAGATAAAGATTATTCCATTTAAGGATAAAAATAAATGGAATCTAGTTACAAAATATACGATAGGGTCAAAATATTAATATGTTATCTTTTAATCAATTTATAACAGAATCATCCACACTTCATGTATTTGATGTGGATGATACTCTTGTTCATTCAAATGCAAAAGTGCATGTAAAAAACTCAGATGGCAAAACAGTTCAAAAATTAAATACATCTGAGTATAATCATCATAAATTGCCTGCCGGTCATCATTATGACTATCATGAATTTAATAGTGCAGACGT